>MDSV01049466.1_pt1 | contig 17254 bp, 16 predicted proteins | sample 810851 | NCBI WGS metagenome assembly MDSV01 (sample SAMN05326640, study PRJNA326480) | marine metagenome | isolation source: seawater | place: Atlantic Ocean: North East | collected 2012 | reverse complement strand
TTGGCCAACAAAATAATCTGGATCACTCCACATTTTTTCGATGATTTGATGTTTTGATAAGTTAGCATCTTTTTCTATATGAATTTCTTCTAAAAATTTTACCTCTTTAATTCCAATATTTGTATTTATTTTTGTTAAGGGAGTTAAAGACTCAACTGCTCTTCTAAATGGACTAGAATAAATTTCTGAATCAGGTTTTAAAAGTGAGTTTATTTTTTTGCACAAAGACTGTGATTGTATCAAACCATCATTATCTAAGGCTCTTTCTTTGTCTGCTCCTTCCATTGAAGCTTTGCAGTGTCTAACTAGTACAATTCTTTTACTCATAACTTTATCAAAAATTTTTCTTTAATATTTTAAAATCATTAAAATTATCAATTTCCATCCATTTCGAATTATATTTTACTCCATAAATCAAAACTTTATTACTTTCAATTATTTTTTGAAATACATCTGTTAAATACATGTTCTTTGATTTTTTATCAAACTTTTCATAAAGTATTTTTTTGAAATAAATCCATCCTTTTGGTCGAAACTTAATTACTCCCATGTATTGGCCTTGAATATTACTGTATTTATTAGTTTTTTTTCCGATTTCAAAAATTTGATAATTTTTTTTAATTTTAAAAGTTTCTGCATCTTTCAAAGGATCTTTAAATCTTTTCTTCCATAATTTTTTCCAATTTGGATCGTAAAGTAATGTTATTGGTTTTTTAGAATGAATTAATTGATTTATTTTATTTCCAGCATAAAAAATATCTCCATATGATACCAAACAATCATATTTAGAGAGCCACTTATCTGCTTTTAATAAAGAATAAACCATATTAGTTTTTTTCCAATTTTTATTAAAGAACGTTTTTAGTTTAAACTTTTTAAATAAATTTTTTTTGTAACCAGTAACTATCGATAAATGACTTATGCCCATTTTATTAAAAGATTCTATCTGGTAATCAATTAAAGATTTTTTTCTTAATTTAATAAAACATTTTGGATTTCTTGATAAATAATTAGGCAATCTACTGCCTCTACCAGCGGCTAAAATTATTGCCCTCATTTTTTAAAGAAACTTTTAAATTTTGATATATCTTGTTTGTCAAATTTTTTTTCTCTCTCTGGATGCCACATGCATCCAAATATTTTTTTTTTTCTCCATTCAATTGACTCTATTACTCCATCTAAAGATCTAAAATTAACTTTAAAATTTTTTGGACATTTTGATAACGCTAGATTATGAAAACTATTTACTTTTCTTTTGTAATTTTTATTAATGGAAGAAATAATAATATGTCTTACTCCTACATGGTTTTTTATCTTAATAGTTTTTACTTTTGCCCAATGACCAATAATTTGCATTCCCCTACATATGCCAATTATTGGTACGTTATTTTTCACTGACCACTTAAGTAATTTAAATTCAATTTGATCTCTATGTTTAAATTTTCCTATATCCTCTCCTCCTGAGAGAATAATACCAGATGGTTTAATCGAATTTAACCATGTTAGAAGAGTCTTAATATCTGCATTATTTTTTTTTTTGAAATTTGGTATTGGTACAGGCAAAAATCCCAATTTGTTAGTGAATTCAAAAAGTCTATTATCAAGCTCGTCTCTTAACTCGCTGTATTCATTAATTTTATGGACCCTTTGAGAAATAGCAATAATTTTCATATTTAAGCTCCATATATGTTTGAACTGGCACAATCCAAACAAATTATTTTTAATTTTTTTAAACCTTCAAATCTTTGTTCGCCACAACCAATTGCAGCAGGTATACCAAGCTCTGCGCATCTTATAGCCATATGTGAGTTAACTCCACCATATTTAGTTATTAGACCTGAAATTTTTTGAGTAAAAATCCAATCAAAACCTGGATCTGCATTTTCAATCATTATAATTTTATTTTTTAATTTAAAACTATAATTTCTACTATCTAAAAAAACTTTTTCTGTCTGTACTGTCTGTCTTGAAATAAAATTTGGTGAATTAACTTGAAAAGGAACTATTTTAACACCAGCTAAATCATATATAACTTGTGGCAATCTTATTGTTTTAGCCAATAGATAATTTTTTTTATTTAAATTTGATATTGAAATCAACTTTTTTTTTTTTAAAAAATTTTTTTTACTTAAAAAGAGAGAAATTGGTATGTGTGAGAGTTTTTCTCTATCTAATCCTAATTTTTGACCATGATTTGCAATTATTTCTAAAATTTGACTAATCGATTTTGTAAAAATAAATTTTGCATACTCTCTGGCAATAGTAGATTTTCTTATATAATTAAGTAAATCTTGAGCAGAATTAACTTTAAATCCATTTTTTCTAATTAATTTTTCAATTTTTAATAATTTTTTATTATTAATTTTAAAATTAATTTTTTTTTTATTTGATAGGTTGGTTAAAATATTTAAACCTTTAATTTGGTCATATCTTTTTGATAAAATGTCATAAGTTCCAGGTCTTAAATGTCCATATTTAAACATAAAATTTTTTCGATCTAATTTCTTTAGGTCGTGAAGCATTTCCGAAGTTACTGTTTCTATTGACAACTGAAATTTTTCTATGTCTTTAAAGTTTAAAATTTTGTTTTCTTTAAGAGATAAAAGCAAGTCTCTTCCTATAAATCCATGACGAGCTAATATTGAGAATTGCAAAGTCCCAAATTTCTTACAATCATAAATAATCTGTGAAAGATCATCAATAGAGTATTTTTTTTTTCTTAATTGAATTTTACTTAATTTATTAATTTCTTTTAACGCATTATTCAGTGAACCATTTTTAAAAGTATTAACATTTTTTATTGTTAAATCTTTTATGTGTTTTTTAAATAAAGAAATCTCTTTTTTATTTAAAATCGTTCCATATAATTTCTTTACTTTTTTCTCAAAATCAAAACTAAAAGATGTTATAGCAATATCAAATTCAATTTTATCATGTAATATTGGGTTCTTTGTGAGTTTTTGAATAGAAAAATTTACAATTTTTTCAGATACTGCTTTATCTAATTTTGAAGGTAAAAATGAATTAAAACTCAATCTTGTATCAATATAAGGTTGTTCACAAATATTAGTCATCAAATTAAAATTAGTTAAATCTTTATAACCCATTAATTTTCTTGCTTGTGCCCAAGTACTCTTTGTAATTAATTCAGAATAAAGTGTATAAGCCAACCTGCTGGGGTTTTTACCTATAATTTCAGCAGGGTTCCAATCGGGCATTTGTCCAAAAACAGTTGTTTTGCCAAAAATATTTTTATCCCTTTTGAATTTTAACTTAAGTTTATTCTCAATAGAAGTTAAGCTTTTATTAAATTTTACTTCAGATACAGGTTTCCAATTTGGATTTATCACAATTGGTCTTGCTTGAAATAAGTATGGAGTTAAAGTTTTCGTCATACCAAACTCTATATCGATATTTTTTTCATTTATTTTGCTTTCTAAATCAATGACTGCGGAGATTAACTTTTTAAATCTTAATGATCTAATTTTAGAAAATGCATTTTTGTAAATTAAAAGTGTTTTATTTGAATGTTCTCCACTTCCAGATGTAACGGTATCAGTGAGTCCAGTTACATCATCGTAATTAATTGAATAATAGTTTGCTCCACTGTCTAAATCTTTAGTAAAGATTACACCGCTCATTGATGTATTATCAATCATTTCTTGAACTAAAATTTGATTTTTATTTAAATTTTTGCCTTCAATTTGTTTTCTATAACTTCTAATAACAGATTTAATTGCGATAAGAATTTTTTTTTTATTTTTAGGTATTTTTAATTCTGAAGAAAATTTACCTGCATTACTTGAAAAAGATTTATCCTCTTCGGTAGATGAAGATCTGATGGCAACCTTTTTACTCGATTTAAAATTTAATAAAATTTTATCAAGTATCGAATTATAATTTTTTTTCCAATCTGCAATACTAAAATAGTATGTTTTAGGAATTTTGAACTTTAATTTTTTTTTTTTTAGGTCTATTAGTACTTCTGCTTTTGTTTTGTTTTTAAAATACGAATGCATTATAAATTTTTTTATAATTTTACACTTACCATTGAAGATATTTTGACAAATATTTTTTTATTAATAAATTTTCATTTTCTGTAAGAAATTTTTTAGACTTATATAAATTTTTTTTTGATTCCTCCAAATTAAATTTTGGATAAAAATCTTTCTTAAATTTAAAATTAGTTTTTACGTTTAAAAATTTACAAATTTTTCTATTCTCATGCTCAAATTTATTAATGAAATTTTCATATTTAATATTTAAGATTAATTTATTTTTAATTATTTTTTTAAAAGCAATGTTATCAAAACATTTTTTATACCATTTTATAAATAATTTAACATTGTAAGATGGGGGGCCTTTTGATTTTCTTTTTTTCATACTTGAAAACATATCTCTTGGATCTCTAGTCACTATAATTATTTTTCTATTTTTAAAATATTGAGAAGATCTAATCGGATTAAAAATATTAGCTGCCTGATTTAAAACAACATTGCTATTTAAGCTAATTTTTTTTTTATTTAAATTATATAAAATTATCTTTTCAATATATTTAATAGACTCACTTATAAAAACTTCCTTTTTTGCTGGAATTCTAACTTTAAAGAAATTATATCTTTTTTTAATTAACTTAAGATATAAACTTTCAAAACTATTTATTTTAAAGTTGCTAAATTCAGGATTTCCATAATAATAAATATCTGTAATTTTGTTAACAAATTCCTTAGTACTTTTATCTAAATTTTGCCTAAATAGTTTTTTTCCTTTTCCATAAGTCTCATAAACGATGTAATTTTGAATTTTTTTTATATATTTTGTGAATTCGTCAATTGAGTTTGAAGGATTAAAAAAACTGAAATTTTCATAGCAATTAACATAAACATTATCTAAACCCATAGGATCTACACATAATTTAAATTCACTTGTTCCAAATGGACTATAGAAATCCGTTCTACTTGATAAATAATCGTGAACCGCACCACTTCCACTGTTCATTAATCCAAGAACAATTGTTGTTTTCATTTATTTTTTATATGGCTCCATTTAAGGGGTGTGGAGAATTTTAAGTTAGTTTTCGCTTTTTTTCCTAAAACTTTATTAAATAATTTAGGTTCTAATCCAAATGAGGGTCTTACAACTTTTATATTATTTTTTGTAAACTTTTCTCCCTTTTTTATATCTTTTGAACAATAAATGGATCTTCGAAATTGTAATGAGTTGATCTCATTTTTAGTAGGTCCATAAAATACTTTTCCAAGAGCTTGCCATGCTATATGTGACTCTTTAACCAAAGATTTTAATTCGTTAGGTTCCAAAGAAAATTTATCGTCAACACCCTTAGCATTTCTATTAAGAGTTATATGTTTTTCTATGATTGTAGCCTTATTTGAAACTGCCGCAATTGAAGCTCCTATACCTAGGGTGTGATCCGATAAGCCAATTTCACAATTATATTTCTTTCTCATATCTTCAATAGTCTTAACATTTGAATCAGTTGGCTTAGCTGGATAAGCACTTGTGCATTTTAATAAAGCAAAATTTTTACACTTATTTTTTCTTAAAAATTTTACCAATTCATTAATTTCTTTTAAAGAGCTTAATCCAACAGATATTATTATAGGTTTTTTTGTTTTAATAACTCTTTTAATCAGAGGATAGTGAGTACTTTCAAATGAAGCAATTTTGTAAGCAGGAACATTTAATTTTTCTAAAAAATCAACTGAGGTTTCGTCAAATACTGAAGAAAAACATGTTATACCAAGTTTTTTTGCTTTTTTAAAAATTGCTGGATGCCATTCCCATGGAGTAAAACCTTTTTTAAATAAATTATATAAATTTTGATTTTTCCATAGACTTTTTTTATCTTCTATTAAAAAATCTTTTTTATTTGATTTAAGAGTTATAGTATCTGGTGTATACGTCTGCAACTTAACCATATCAGCTCCAGCGTTTGCTGCAACTTCTACTAACTTAAGTGCATTTTTTAATTTTTTATTATGATTTCCAGAAACTTCAGCGATGATACAAGGTTTATGGTTAAGACCAATTTTAATTTTTCCGATTTTCATTATTTTTTATTATAAACTTCTATTATCTTTTTTAATTCCTTAACCGATAAAAACTTTTTTGTACTATTACTTCTATAAGTAAAATCTTTTTTTACTTTTGTAGCTCTAAATTTTCTTTTGTAATATAATGTAAATTTTTTATCAATAGATGGTAAAATAACATAAATATTTTTCATCTCTAATGTATTTTGGCTATCACTAGTAGTAATCATTTCTTCATGAATTTTTTCCCCTGGTCTTATTCCAATTACTTTCTGTTTGCACTTTGGTCCTATCGCATTTGCTAAGTCAGTGATTTTGTAACTCGAAAGTTTTGGTACAAAAATTTCACCACCGATGGAATTTTTTATCGCCCATAAAACTAAATCAACTCCTTCTTCTAAGCCTATGTTAAATCTAGTCATATTAGGGTCTGTAATTGGTAAAATTCCATCATTTTTTTTATTCATGAAAAATGGAACAACAGAACCTCTACTGCCAAAAACATTTCCATACCTAACAACTGAAAATTTTAATTTTTTATTCCCAATAATATTATTTGCAGATATAAAAAGTTTATCTGAGCACAGTTTAGTTGCGCCATATAAATTGACTGGTGCTGCAGCTTTATCTGTGGATAAGGCAACTACATTTTTAACACCAGTAGATATTGCACATTCAATAATATTTTGTGCTCCTATAATATTGGTTTTTACTGCCTCAAAAGGATTATATTCTGTTGATACTACTTGTTTTAATGCAGCAGCATGTATTACTAGATCAATTTTTTGCATAGCTGTATGCAATCTTTTTTGATCTCTAACATCTCCTAAAAAGAATCTAATAAATGGATATTTCTTTTTTGGATACATCTCAGCCATTTCTGACTGTTTTAATTCATCACGACTAAAAATGACTAAACGTTTCACTTTTATTCTGGAATTAATTATTTTAGATACAAAAGCTTTACCAAAACTTCCAGTTCCTCCGGTTATTAATACTGATTGATTTTTTATCATTTAAAGCAATTAAATATTAAACTAGTTTTTGTCATAATTAAATTAATTTCTTCTACCTTGAAAGTTTAACAGTTTTTTAAGATGATACTTTTGATCAGCTTTTAAACAAGAGAAACAATTCATTGAAATTTTTTTAAATTTACTCTCATTTTTCATAAACAATACAATTGTATTAACGACCTTATCAATCGTTAAATTTTGATTTTTTAAATGAATAATAAGATTTCTATTTTTTGATTTTTTTATATTAATCAGCTGATTGTTATCTACATCTATTACTATTGAGGGAAGCCCTAAATAAATTCTTTCATATAAATTCACCCCTCCAGCCCCAATAGCTAAATCATTATTAGCTATAAGATTTGCCATTTGTTCATTTTTTATTCCATAAAACAGTTTAATATTTTTATATTGTTTAATTTTTTTTGTAACCTTTTTCTTTCTGCTATAAAGATCTCCTAAAATAAAGGAAAATTTTAATTCCTTAAAATAATTGGCAACCATTAACATCTTTTCAGTTAAGTTTTTCTTGTCTGCTCCACCAAAAAAAACAAGAATTTTTTTTAATTTTTTTCTTGGTTTGAGATTTTTTTTTAATTCAAAAAATTTATTATTCAAAGGTAAATACTTTGGACCTAGCGCAAACTTTATTTTTGGGTTATTTTTTTTTAAAATAACTTTTTCATTATTATCCAAAAAACTATAGTTTAACAAAATATCACTAAAATACTTTTTATTAAAATAATCATCAATAACAACTAGTTTAAAAACATAATTTTTAATTTTTTTTTGTAATTGATAATTAAATTTGTAGTTATCTATGATTAATGCAGTAATGTTAAATTTACGAATTTTATTTTTAATTTCTTCTATATTAAATTTTCCTTTTTTCATTTTTATTAAATTAATACCTTTATACTTTTTGTAACTATTAGGATAATTCCTAGAAATAAAATAGTTTTTTCTATTTTGTAAAATCTTTGATAAATTTAAGCATCGCGACCAATGACCGAATCCAATTTTATTTGATGCATCTACTATAAAACCTATATTCATATCAGTTTATCTTTGTTTAATTTTTTTTACAATTTTTGCAGGATTGCCTGCAACAATACAGTTTGAAGGAACATTTTTTGTAACAACTGCACTGGCAGCAATAATGGATCCATTTCCAATAGTAACTCCTTTTAATATAGTTGAGTCAGTACATATCCAAACATCATCACCTATGATTACTTTTTTTTTATCAGATTCATAAACATTGGTTGGTTTTTTTTGTAAGTTAATTAGTTGTCTTCTCCTTTGCATTTTTTTTATAGGATGACTATTATGATCTTGAATCAAAACGTTGTTTGATATCATGCAATAATTTCCTATTTTTACTTCTACACAAGCATCAATCTGAGAATTTTTTCCTATATAGCTATATTTTCCAATTTTAATTTTACCCAAATTAAATGCAAAAAGCTTAGGGCTTACAACGGTTACATTCTTTCCTATTTTAATTTGTGATTTATTTTTGCTATTTATAGTTACTTTATCGATAATTTTTAATTTATTATCTATAAATGCTATTTTTTTTAACTCTGAAACTTTTTTAATATTTTTTTTTTTAAAAATTCCCATTTTAAATCTTATAATTTTTTATTTATACTCCATGTATAGGTTGTTTATAACTTGTCCAGGGGTTGGCATTTTTTCACCCAAATCTCTTTCTATTTTTTTGGTGCTCATTCCTAAGTATTTGCACCGTTCGACTGATAAAATATCACAACTTATAGAATTATAATCTAATTTTACTTTCATTTTTTTGAAAAATTCTAGAGCAAACTTTTCTTTTGAAATAGAGTTTCTTGAACCTAAATTATAAATTCCTGAAAAATTCTTTTCTATTAGCTTTATTATAAATTTAGCACAATTTTTGGCGTCTATTGTTGATGTATACAGGTCATTAAAAAGATTAATATTATTTTTTTTGTTTTTTGTTTGATTATTTAACCAATCAATAAAAGATGTATTTTTTGTATTTGTTTTTTTTTTTCCTGTAAAATTTGTTCTAATAATTAAGTTTCTTTTATTTTTTTTTACTGCTTTTTCAGAGAGTACTTTTGATTTTGCATATTTATTAATTGCATAAATTTTATCACTCTCCTTACTTAATTGATTTTTTTTTTTGTAATAAACTTGATCAGTAGATATATGTATTAATTTAAAATTTTTTTTTATTGATAAATCTGATAGATGCTTAGGCAAGAAATAATTTATTTTTAAAATATTATTATATTTTTTTTCGCATTCATCAATATTTATTATTCCAGCGCAATTAATAATATAATTAAAATTATGCTTTAAGATAAATTTTTTTAATTTAGAAAAGTTTTTTAAATTTACATTTAAATCAGAATTTCTCCTAGCAGCAGTATAATAATTTTTTTTTTTAAATTTTAATACTTTAATTATTTCTGAACCTAGTAAACCTTTAGAGCCAATAACTAAATATTTAGATTTATTCATTTTTTTCTTATCAAAAAACTATTATCTACTGATTTATAAACACGAATATCAGAAGATATATTAAAAATTTTTTTTAATTTATTAATTTTATTTTGATAGTAATTTATACTTTTATTTTCAAATTTTTTTTCGCCAATAATTTTTTTTTTATCCTTACCAAAAGTCAGTATATTGAATATTATTTTTTTAACAAATTGATAGAAAAATAATAATATAAATAATAAATTCCAATTATTTTTCTTTTTATAATCTTTTAATAAGGTTAGCCAATTATCAATAATTACTTCTGAACAAATTTCTTCCTGACTAAAGTTAAGTTTTTTTTCTGCCTCTTTTTTTTTTGAAGAATCTTTCATATTTATATTTTTTAAAACAATATCTTGAACTTGTGTTTTTAAATCTTCTAAGTTATCAACATACTTTCCTAATTCATTAGCTGGTTTTCCATGCAATATTTCATCAGTTAATGGATGATAAGTGATCACAGGTATATCATTTAAAGTTGCTTCGTAAGCAGTGGTGCAACCATTTTGTATTACTGCTTTAGCATTTTTTATCACTGAGCTCATAGGCCCTGTAGGTTCTATTATCAAATTTTCACTTTTTATTAGTAAGTGCTTCCATACCTCTGGATTTTCTACTGGATGAGGCCTAACAACAAAATCTATATCCTTGCAATTTTGAGTTAAAAAATTAACAGCATCAACAAACTTATAAAAAAGTCTTAAGCTCTGCGAAGCTTGCTCTATAAATCGATGCTTAAGATGTTTATTTCTATCAAAATATCCCTCTTTTCTAAGCTTAAAATATATTTTCCAAAGAGCAATGGGTGAGTTTATAATTCCAAAAGTACATGAAATTAATACATATTTTTTATTTACTTTTTTTGAATCAACATCCCAATACGGGCTTAACTTTTTTTTCCACAAATCAATTCTTGGTGACCCAGAACGTATAAATTTTTTTGAATATTTTTTAAATTTTTCAATTAGTATATCGTAGTCAAAACTACCCCAACAAAAAATACGATCAATTAATTCTAAAGCTTGATTAGTAAATCTTGAATTTACAAAACCAATCAAATTGTCATTGTTATGAACAAGCCCACTCTCTTCGTCAATTGACGTTATTACGAAGTGATTTTTCTTTAAACTTTCAAAAAATGCTTGTTTGTTGGTACCATGTACTGCACTTTTTGAATGAAAAAGCCCTGGTTTTATTAACTTTTTATCATAAAGAAACTTAAAAGAGTGATAGTCTGAAAGAAAGACCTCTGCTCCTTTTTCTGCAGCTAGAGTTGCTAGAAGTAAATTGCTATCTAATTCTCTTTTAGTCCATTCTATGTGTATATAAATATTCATTTTATTTATACTCAAAGGTTATTAAAGATTTTTTTTCTAAAAACAAATAATTTTCTAAACATTTTTGATAACTTATTTTATTAATTATTGCTATTTTGGAAAGAGGGGTTAATCCATCCGCATAAGATATTAGATTCATATATCTAATAATTTTTACTGGTCTTGGTCTTCCTCCAATTGCTTTATATAAATCTCTTTTTGACATGAAAGGCTCACATACTATTTTAGATTTTGGATAATGTTCTTGCTCAATTAAATTTATAGTTTTTTTTAATAAATCATATCCTTGTTGCAATCCTTTTTGTGTAACTACAGTTCCCAATTTATCTAATGAAGTATGATACTCTTTATATTTATGATATTTAGTTTTCATTAATGACGCAACGTCTAAATCTACACCGGGCGAACAATATTGTCTTTCATCGCTTCCTCTACTTAGCCATGAATATTGTCTAAATTTTTTTTTAAAATATTTTAAACTTTTTTTTGCAAAAAAATTTGAAATTGAATTTTCATTTTTTGACGGTAAAAAAGAATAATCTCTCTGATCTCCTAAGCAAACACAATTAAATCCAGCAAAAAAGTTTTTTTTCATTTTTTTTAAATTCTTACTTAAATATGCGATTGAGCCAATTGTTTCTGGTATAAAAATGATTCTATATGAAAATCTTCTTTTAGATAATTTGTTTATATATTTAGCTAAATGTATTAATACAGTTGGTCCAGATAACTCATTATTAGCAAGAGATGGGTGGCAAATATTAGTAGATAAAAAAATTTCTTTATTATTATTACCTTTAATTAATATTTCACCATAATGCATATAACCTCTCTTAAAATTAGTTTTTATTTCCACTTTGTATTTCTTTTTTTTTAATTTTTTAAAATGGTTATAGCTTAAACAAAATCCCCAGTTTTTTTTGTAGTAAGATGTTCTATATGGAATAGCATTTGGAAGTTCCTTTCTGTAATACAGATGTTTTTTAAGCTCTTTAAATGAAACCACCTTATTGAATGGCATAGAACAATTTAGCAAGTGAAGGTTATTTTTTTTAAAATCTAAAATGACCTTTCCATCAATTTCCAAAAGTCTTGCACTTTTAACATTATACTCCATTGGAACTTTCCAATCAAAAACTTTTGTATTTGATCTTATTTTTTTAATTTTTAAATTTTTACAAATTTTTTTTAATTCAATTAAAGTTAAAACGTTACCATGACCAGTTAAACTTCTATTAAATGGAAATATTTTCTTTGCTAAAGTAAAAATTTTCTTTCCTTCGATCATTTTTTTATTTTATTAGTTTATTTATTAATATTAATTTATTTAAATCTTTAAACTTTCTTTTTTTTTTAAATACAATTTTGCTTTCATTGCAAAATTCTTTATAAGAAAGATTAGAGTTTAAATTATTATTACCCCAAGCTCCACATCCTAATGACAAAGTCGTATTTAAGGAGTTATTCTCACCACCTCCAGCAGATTTTGAATGTGGTTGATTAACAATTATTCTGGAAACAGGTATTTTTGATGCAAATTCCAAAATATTTTTCTTATTTTTACTATAAATTCCTGCAGAATGACCTTTTCCATTAATAACAAGAACCGAGTTGGCAAAATTTATTGATGTATTAAAATCTGGAGATTTGACTGCTGCAATTACAGGAAGAATTTTTTCGTCTAAAATATAATGTTTGTTCTCACTTGAGGTTATTTCATAAACTATAACTTTTGCTTCATTATTATTTATGCCTATTAACTGAAGTATTTTACTGGGCTTTTTTGCTATAATTTCAGTATTAATCACACCTTTTTTAAAATAAATATTATCAAAATCTTTCTTTTCTTTCTTGTTAAGAACATAAGCTCCAACTTTTGAAAACTGAAGTAGAAATTTTTTATAAATTTTTTTATTTATTATCAAAACGCTATCAGAAGAACAGCTTGTTGAATGATCAAAAGATTTAGACTCCATAATTGATGTTGTTGTTTTATTAATATCAATTTTATCATCAATAATAACTGGTACATTTCCAGTTCCAAATACTAAAAATGGCTTTATAGATTTTTTTACTTTTGAAATTGCAACTTGGCTACCTGTAACAACATTTTTATCACATAGATCAAACAAATTTATTAACAATTCAGATCTTAAAATATCTTTTGGTGAAATTTGAACAAGTTTTTCTGAAAATTTTTTTTCTTTAAAAACTAATTTAACTAATTCTACTAATTCATTGACCGTATTGTAGCTTCTAGGATTTGGACACAAAATTATTGAGTTCCTACATTTAATTGAATTAATAATATAATTTAAAGATGTTGCTATTGGATTCGTTGATGGTGTAACACCACATATGACACCAATTGGTTTGATTATTGTTGATATATTAGTTTTTTTATCATGTATTGGTTTTAGTGTAGGTATGTTAACTAATTCATTTAATAAATTTGTAGTTTTATAAAGATTTTTTTTCATTTTATCTTGAATATTTCCAAATTTAGTTTCTTTTACAGCTAGTGAGGAGAGATGTTTATTATTTTTTTCTGTCAAAATTTTTGAGGATATTCCTAAAATTAAATTATTTACTTCAGCATTTGTAATTTCAACTAATTTCTGTTGTGCTTTCCTAGAGTCTTCAACAATTTTTTTTAACACATTTAATTTATTTAAGTCTAATTCCATTTTTATTTTAACCAACAATTTATATCGTCTTCAAAAAGTTTTTTTGTTATAGAGTAAAATTCATTCATATCAAAATAATACATATTCCCTTTTCCTAAAGAAGCTTGGTATAAATTTCCTTTTTTTTCAAAACTTTCAAAAATTTTTTTATTTTTTGTTCTAAGATGATTTGGTAAATTTTTTTTCATAACATCTAAAATAAATATTTCATTCTCCAAATGCTCACCAACTTTACAATTAATAGTAAATTCTTTTTTAAATCTGTAAGGAACATTACAAATATTCTCAAAGTGGTGTATGATAGATAACATAAATCTAGGATGTTGACCAATAGCCAAAAAAGAACTTTTTTTTATTTTAAATAGGCGAGAAAAAGTAGAGTTTTGATCATATGCATGTTTAGAAATATCTTTTGTAATAAATTCTGCTAATGGACCATTTGCGCTCAAGGACCAAATTGCATGAAAGCTTCTTAATGAAGAATTAAGCTGTCTTACATATTCAGAAAATGGACCCATCTTGTCGCTTGGTGTATTTTTTAAATCAAAAGTATTTTTAGAATTTACTAAATTAAGAGTGGCAGTTGGGACTACTATTGTTAATTTTGGATTTATTTTTCTTAAAGAATTAAAAATAGTTTCTAAAAGATATTTTCTATCATGTCCCTGGATTAATCCAATTTTTCCTAGATTGGATGCAACAAATAAACATTCTAACTCCTCAATTTTAAAAGTTTTAAATTGTTCTAAAATATTATTTGAGTTAAATTTATTATTTATAGACATATTATTTTTTTAAATAAATATTTTTGTTTTTAATTTCATAAACACGATCACAATTTTCAAGAACGCTCATTCTATGAGAAATAATAATAAGAGTTTTGTTTATTTTTAATTTGTTAATATCATTTATTAACTCTTGCTCAGTTTTGCTATCAAGCGCACTGGTTGACTCGTCAAAAATTAGAAGTTTTGCATCGTTGTTTAAAGCTCTTGCTATTCCTATTCTTTGTATTTGGCCACCAGACAATCTTGCTCCTCTTTCCCCAACTGTTGTTTCCAAACCTTCCGGAAGTTTAGATATAAAATTATCTAATTGAGCTGATTTTATTGAACTATTTAAAGTTTCATCATTTTGATATTTATTTTTTTGTTCTTTACCAAAAATAATATTTTGTCTTATTGTATCATCAAGTAAATAAACATTTTGAGGAACGTACCCTATAATTTTTTGCCAAGATAAATAACTATTATTAATATTTTTATTATCCACTAAAATTTGTCCACTCTGAGGAGTTAATAAACCGCAAATAATATCGATTAAAGTTGATTTTCCTGATCCAGTTGTTCCTACTAAACCAATGCTTTCTCCTGACTTAATATTAATATTTATATTTTCTAAAATATTATCTTTATTTTCTGGATACTTAAAAGATAAGTTTTTAATACTAATTTCATCATCAAATTTAAAATTAAAATTATTTTTTTTTAAATTTTCAGAGCTTTCTTTAAGAGGAAACTCTTTATAAATTTTATTTACAACTGGAGATGCGTACTTAAGCACTTGAAGATTGTTCACTAAACGATTTATAGACGGTAACAACCTAAAAGCAGCGGCAGCAAATAAAGCTAACTTTGGAAAATAATCTGTTAAATTGGATGAATTTTCAATATTATATATCATAAAAGCAACTATCAAGAATACTGCTATAAATTCTATACTCAATCTTGGAACTTGAGAAAATATTGCTGCATACTGTCCAACTTTTGCACTTCTAAAAGAATTTAAATTAAAATGCTTTAAAAAAGTTTTTTCTCTATTAAATATTTTGACAATTTTTATTCCATTTAAACCTTGAGTTATATTTTTTAACTTCATATTTTCATGGTAAATTCTTTCAGAACCCCATTTAGTTAATTTTTTACTTATTAACAAAAAATATATTAGACCTAAAATAAAGAAAATGCTTATGACATATAGAGTGCTCTCAGTTTCTACCATTAATAGCAAAACAGTTATTCCTATAAAAACTAATATTTCCATTACAACTATTAAAAGTGGTAAAATTATACTTTTAATAAAAAAATTTATTTCAGCAATAACTATTCTAATTAAATCTGAAGAATTTTTTTTTAAATGAAAAAGATATTCTTGATGTAAATAATTTTTATAAATAGATTCAGATAATTTGATATTTAATAAATAACAGAACTTTGCATTATAGAAGCTTAAAAAAAATAAATAAATAGCTTTTACTGCGTAAGCTACAAGTAAAAAAATTAATGGATAAATAAATATTTGTGACTCAGATAGTCCTGTAAAAAAGTTACTTAGGTCATGATCTATTCCAAAACCAAAATTAAAATTAAAGTCTCCAGTGATAACAATTGTTATTATTGGTAAAACTAAACCAATTCCTAAAAGTTCTAAAAAAATGCCAAATATTGTCAAAATAAACAAAACAATAAATTTTAGATGTAAAGAGACTGGAATAATATTTTTTACTTTTTTAATAAAGTCCATTATTTTTAATTAAGCTCCTTTTTTAATTCCTCATATTCTCTCATTTTTTTTCTCATAAAATTTAAAGTTAATACTGCTTTTTTAGATATTCCTTTTGGAGTGAGAACATAGATGTAATTAATTTTATTAGAACTATTTTTAAAATTTTTAATTTTGATCAATCCTTTTTGTTTTAAAGCATTAAGGCAGTAATTTAGTTTCCCTAAGCTAAAACCTAGTTCTTCAGCAAGTTTTCTTTGTGAGGAACTTGGCTTTTTATTAATTTTTCTCAATAAATTTAAATAGTCTTGATTTTTTTCCATAAAGTTCAATCATTGAACACAAAAGTGTTCAATTTATGAACCAAAAAAAACACCCAAAAATCAACATTTTTTAGCAAAAAAAATATTTAAAATCATACTTTAAAGAAAACTTCTTTATTTCTTTTATAAAATTGAACTATATCATTAAAATATATAAATTTTTTTCCAATTTTCGAATAAATTTTCTTAATTAAATAAAAATCATTCATCGTATCAAGTGTAACTCTTATATTTGAAAAGTCTTCTTTATTAACATAGTTGTATCTTTTAAATTTTTTTTTTCTTAAATATGGAGTTACATGCTCCCTATCAAATTTTTTTTTTGCGTTAAAATAAGCAACCTTCAATGCATCAAATGAGAAAACTTCTACATCTAATCCTTTTGGAAAAGTCCTTTTCTCTATATTCGAAACATAATCAAAATTTTTTCTTTGATAAATCCCTATTATTTTATCAACAAGCTTAGGATCAACTAATGGATTATCACCTGTAATTCTTACTATATTTTTTAAATCAAATTTTTTTGCACAATTATAATATCTTTTTAGAACATTATTTTCATCTCCTCTAAATACTTTGTAATTATTTTTAATTAATATTCTATAAAGTCGGTCATCTTTTTTTTTTATAGGTATAGCAACAATTATATCATGAATTTTTTTTGATTTAGAAAGACGTTTAAGAAGTATTAATATTGCTTCTTTTTTATTTATTTTTTTTAATACTTTGCCTGGTAATCTTGAAGATCCAACTCTTGCTTGTACTATTGCTACTACCTTTTTTTTCATTTAATAAATA
>MDSV01042396.1_pt1 | contig 17254 bp, 15 predicted proteins | sample 810851 | NCBI WGS metagenome assembly MDSV01 (sample SAMN05326640, study PRJNA326480) | marine metagenome | isolation source: seawater | place: Atlantic Ocean: North East | collected 2012 | reverse complement strand
GTAGTATTTTTTTTCAATGGGACCACAAGCCTTTAGTTTCTGGTTCAATATCTTATCCAGGTTCTTATCTAAAGCATAAAGCAAATATTTATTCATTAAAGTTAAACAATCCTAAGAATAAGGAAGTTTATATAAGTAATTTAGTCGAAAAAGCAGATTTAAGAGTTTGGATTTTTAAAAAAACATAAAAGACTGATGTGTATAATATATAACTCATATATGGTGATGTAGAGAATGCAAATAGAGAATGGCATAAGAAAAATTTTAGATAATTCTTTCATATATAATTTTTCTCAAAATATAATTGGAGCAAATAGATTGCGTAAAATATTTGTGGAACAACATTTGAAGGTGAAAAATGGGATGACCGTTTGTGATCTAGGATGTGGAACTGCAGAGATATTAAGATTTTTACCAAAAGAAATTGAATATTTTGGTTGCGATATATCAGAGAAATATCTTGAGCATGCAAAATCGATGAATTATAATAATGCAAAATTTTTCACGATAAATCAATCAAAGATTATATTTAAAAAACTTGAATTTGATTTATTTATTGGTATTGGCTTGTTACATCACCTTGACGATAATGAGGTTACAGAATTATTAGAATATTCATATAGTAAACTAAAAAAAGGAGGAAGATTTATATCTATTGATCCTTGTTATATTAAAAATCAGTTTTTTATCTCAAAATATCTTATAAAAAATGACAGAGGCCAAAATGTAAGAACCTTGAAAGAAATGAAATCTTTAATTTTATCAGATTTTAAAAAAAATAAAATCATTCATAAAAACAATTTACTTAGAATTCCATACGACCATGTTATTCTTGAATTAATAAAATAAATATATTCATTAAATAAGGTGCATAAAAATCGCTAGAGGTTATATAAAAGAAAATAGTAAAAGTATATTAATATGGACTTCATCATTCTACCCTGTTGTCGGAGGATTACAAACTGCTACTTTAGAAATAGGGAAGTATTTATCTGGGAAAGGATGGAACGTCAATATTATTGCTAATAAATATCCAATTAGGTTAAAAACAAATGCCTTGATTGATGGAATGAGAATAAAAAGATACATTTTTTTAAAAAATCCAATTTCTTATTTCAAAGTATTTAGATTAGATCTTTTTTTGGCATGGTTTTTTTTCAAGCCATACACATTTTTTAGGCTTATGATAGATTTTATTCGTATTCGTCCTCAAATTGTAAACTTACATTTTCCTGATTATCAATTGGTTGAATGCTATCTTCTTCAAAAATTATTTAGATTTAAGCTTATTATGTCATTGCATGGTGATGAGGTTGTACGCATGGAAAGATTAAATAAATCTACTCTAAGATATTTTTTATATAAGGATTTATTTACATCATCAATTTATATTACTGGCTGTTCAAAATATTTGTTAGATAAATTTCATAATATCTTTCCAAGTATAAACCGCAATAAATGTATCACTCTTTTGAATGGTGTTAACGAAAACTTTATTTATCAATCACTTAATGAAAATAAAAGTAATTATATTTTTTCTGCAGGTCGCTTTGTACACAAAAAAGGTTTTGATCTTCTTTTTAAGGCATTTAGTAATATTAAATCTGAAGTAATTTATTATGCGGGTTTTAATCAAATAAATTCTGAATTAAATAAAGTAAAAGAAAAGTCAGAAAACAGAATCAAATTATTAGGTGAGATATCTAGGATGAGGATGATGGAATATTTATCTCAATGTAAATTAACTATTATTCCGTCAAGAGATGAACCATATGGAATAGTAGTAGCAGAAGCGATTTGTAGTGGTAGCCCATTATTGGCAACAGAGGTTGGTGGTATTCCAGAAATAATTGAAATGATTAATAGCTTATTATCTAAAGACGAGTCAAAAATTTTTCAGAAATATGTAAAGCTTGTTAATCCAAACATTGATTCATTATATAATGGAATACTTGAGATATTGAATAATAAGAATCAATATATAGAGTATTTAGCAATTGTAAAAAAGGTAAGGAAAGTTTTTTTATGGGAAAATCGTTTAACTGAATATGAATCAGTTTTAAATGCTCAATTATATTGATATTATATTATTAAAATTTTAAATCTATCAAGGGGAAAAAAGCTTAGACTGTGGGAAGATATATATTCTCGTTCCACCAGTGCTACCTTTTTTCAATCTATTGAGTGGATGAGGATAATGAAAACGATATTTCCTTCTTGGAATGTATATCTTAACTGTTATGAGTCTCATAACTCTTTATTGTTTTTTTCCGGTTTTTATAGAAAAATTTTAAATATAGATTATATTGAATCGAATATTCCTGGTGTTTATGGTGGGTTATTGATTGAAAGCGATAATTTAATCAATATTGATTCTTTTGATAATTATCTAAAAGCTAATCAATATAAAATTATATATTCACCATATGTAAAGAATCATAATATGCCTTCGAATGGTAAGTTAGAAACAAGTATTATAAATTTGACTCAGGATAATTTTTTAAACAAAATTAATAAAAATCATTTAGCTTCGATTAAGAAAGCAGAAAATTCAAATTTGGAATTTTCATATGTTGATTCTTTAGATGATATTGATAGATATTATTCATTATATAAATTATCTTTGAGAAGATGGGGTTTAAGAGCTATGGGGTATTATCCCAAATCATTATTCTATGAATTATTCAAATCAAAATGTTATGGTGAACAAATTAAATTATGGAAGATTATGCTGAACAACAGAATTATTGCAGGTTGTTGGACTCTTAAAAAAGATAATATAGTTAATTATTGGCATGCTTGTTATAATCATCAATATAATCATTTTAGTCCAACACATTACTTAATATATCAATTAATGATTTTTTACAAAAATCTTGATGTTAAGTATTTAGACCTTGGACCAAGTGCAGGATTGGAAAACTTAAAATTTTTTAAAATGAGATTTGGCTCTGAAAATAAAACTATCCCAACATATAATTATATTGGGAAATCCCTAAAATTTTATAATCTATATCTTCATTATGCTGAAAAAATATTTAGGAAAAACAAATATTCTATTTGAGAGTATTTGTTTTTCCTAAATTAAAAATTATCTATGCTAATTAATATATTAATTGTAACTATTTCTATTTTGGGGGTTGTAGATATTCTATTCCGAAATAATGGAGTAAATAAATCCATTAAGTGGATTGTAGTTGCTTTTGTTTTTGGATATAGGACAATCGATTTTTATGGTGTTGGTATACATCCCATCGAAGTATTTGCTTATTCGGCAATATTAAGAATTATTGTTGCTAAGGGCAAAAAACAATTTCAGTTGCCACTTGGGATTGTGGTTTTAGCAATTTTTTTTATTATATATTTTTTTATTGATTTAATTACGAGATATAACGAGAATGTATTATTAGAGTTTAAAAGTACATTTATGCTTATAATAATATTCTTTTTAATACAGTATGTATGGGTAAATAAAGAATATTTTTTTTCGATTTTAAGATATTATCTCACTTCAGTATCTATAATTGCTTCATTGGGAATATTAGAATTTTTATATCCTAATTTAATGTCAATGATTTTTGGATTTGAAAATTACAGAGTTGTAAATATTGACAATCAATTTGTTAGAGTAAAATTTTTATTTTGGGGGGCCCATATTGCAGCGAATTTAATAGCACCTTCATTTCCTATTATGATGCTACTGAGAGAGAGGAATGACAGTTATTTAAAGAATAATTATGTTTTGACAATCCTTTTTATGGTTAATCTAATTGCTATCTACTTATCAGGGAATAGGATTTCTTGGCTGATTCTTACGATAATGTTAATAATGATAATAATCGCATATCATAATTCCTTGATACCTTTTTTTAAATCTTATGCATTGGTATTAGTTACTTTATTTATAGCATATGTTTATTCACAACCTGTCAAGGGTAGGTATTTTTCAACATTTAAGGCAATTACTGGGCAAGTTGACTCTAAATATGATTCAAGTGGTAACGTGCGCCTAAGTAGAGCAAAAACGGCATTTAAATCAATTAAAGAGAATCAAGTGGGTACTGGTTGGGGTAGTCAAGGATGGGTACATAGTGATGTATTACAAGTCGCATCATCTATAGGAATTATACCAGGATTGATTTTTTTCATTTCCCCTATTTTGCTTTCACTGAATTTATTTAGATATTACAGGCAAGCTCCTCAAGATGATAAAACAATATTCTTTGCTAGTTTTTTGATTATACTTTATATCATTATATCTCAAGTTTTTAATGGTAATTATGTTTTAATACAATGTGGGGCACCATTAGCAATGTTTTGGGCTTTAATTCAATCTTATTTAAATCAATATAAATATAAAATAGTATAATCATGGAAAATAATATTTGTAAGATTTCATTTCTTTTACCTACATACAATTGTGAATCTATTATTAGGAAGACATTAGATTCAATATTGTGGGCTGACGAGATTATTGTTGTTGACTCATATAGTAATGATTCAACTATGGATATCTTAAATGAATATGGTGTAAAAATCATTAAGCACAAGTATATTAATTCAGCAAAACAAAAAAATTGGGCTTTAAAATTTTGTTCATATGAATGGGTTTTCCAGATTGATTCTGATGAGGTTCTTGAGGAAAATGCAGAAAAGATTATCCGGGATGCTATTAAAAACACTTCTCCCACAGTCGAATGTTTTAAAATGCCTCGAAAAAACTATGTGTTAGGAAAATGGTTAAAGTATGGAGGGATATATCCAGATTGGGAATATCGATTGTTTAGAAAAGGTAAAGGAAAATGGAAGGATAGAGAAGTACATTCTAGAATAATAGTTTTTGGAGAAATTGGATTATTAGACACCTCAATCATTCATAAAGGGATGCCTAGTTTAAGTAAGCAATTAAGCAATTTAGATAGGTATACAAGATATGAAGCTGATGAATTAAATAAAAAAAATGAAAAATATTCATTAATAAAATGGATATTAGGTCCAATATACATATTTATTAAAAGATATATATATCAACAAGGATATAGAGATGGATGGAGAGGGTTTTATGTTGCTGTCTATCATGGAATCTATCTTTTTATTAGCTATTCCAAATTTATTGAAATAAAAAAGATGCAAATAACAGAAAGTCCAAAATGAAAATTGTATTTATAGAAGATTCAAACTTTATGGGAGGTGTGCAATATAGTACTTTATATTTATCTAAGCAGTTCATAGAAAAAAGAAAAAACATTGAAGTTCTTATATTGATTCCTGGAGAAGGACCCTTTACAGAAATCTGTCATCAAGCCTTAATTCCATATGAGACATATAAAAGTAATAATTATCTATCATCAAGTTTATCATTTTTTAATGATAATATTAGAATACCAAATATATTTGCTTGGATATATAATATCCTAATTATGATAATTAATTCAACAAGGATTGGATATTTCTTAAATAAAATTAATATTGATATAGTAATTACAAAAGGTTTACTAAATCATATTAGTACAGGAATAGCATGTAAAAGGTTGAAAATACCTATAGTGTGGCATTTACAAGATTTAATTGGTAGACACTATTTTGGTTTATTAAGGATTATATTCAATTATTGTGCAAAAAAAATTCCTCAAAAAATAATCTGTGATGGATCTTTGATAAAAGATAGCCTGAGCTCCTCTTTGTGGAAGAAGACACAGGTTATTTTAAATGGCATAGAATCAAAAAAATTAAATTTGGATATAAAAGCCAGAAAATTTATTAGAAATGAATTCAATATTCCGTCAAATGCTTATTTAATAGGCCATCTAGCGCGGATTACACCCTGGAAAGGTCAAAAGGTGTTGCTAGAAGCATTTATAAAATATGCTGAAATTAATAAACGTGCCTATTTATTACTTATAGGAAGCCCTTTGTTCTCTGATTCTGATTATTTGAATACACTTAAAAAGATGATTAAAAATCATAACTTAGAAAGTCGTGTAGTGCTGACAGGTTTTCGTACTGATTTAAAAGAATTGTTTTCAGCAATTGATGTGTTCGTTTATCCTAGTATCAAAAAAGATACTTCTCCGCTTGCACTATTAAGTGCTATTTGTTTTGGATTACCAGTAATAGTCTCAAATATAAGGTCATTAAAAGAAATCTTAGATATTTGTCCTAGTATTGATTCTTTTAGCATAAAGAATAAGAATAAATTGATATTATTATTAAAAAAACATGAAGACCCTATTACCAGAAAAGAGACTGGTAATAATAATAAAATATTTGGTCAAGAACATTTTGATATTGTAAAACATGCAAATCAAATGTTTAAATATTTAAATCTATAATAATGCCAAAAATATTTTATTTAATTGCAGGTGAAACTCAGTTTAAAAGAACCGATGAAAAAATATTACGTTCGTTTGCAAGTCTAAAAAAAATAAACTGTCAGCATATTACTGACTATTTTAATATTAAAATTTTTCTAAATATGATTTGGTGTGATACTATAATTATGTGGTTTGCATCAAAGCATTCTATTCCAGTTGTATTATTAAATTATTTCTTTCAACGAAAATTAATTATTATCGCTGGTGGTTTTGATGTAGCAAAACTAAGACAAATTAATTATGGTGGAATGCAAGGTGGGTATAGAACTAATATTGGAAGATGGATTTTAAATAAAGCCAATAAAGTAATTGCTGTTTCTAAATCAAATAAAAATGAGATAATACAAAATGGTAGAATTCATAATAGTAAAGTAGAGCTTATTTATAATTGCATAGAGCCACCTTTAATAGAAAAAAGTGATTTGGAAAAGAAAAATCAAATCTTAACTGTAGGAGAGTTAAATGAAGAGACATATCTTAGGAAAGGACTTGATAGATTTATAGAAATTGCAAGAATATTCCCAGAAATAAAATTTTATCATATTGGTAAATGGACAGATAAGAATGGGTATGAATCAAAGAAAAAGATAGAAGAATTAATTAGTATATCACCTCTAAACATTACTTATCTAGGATATGTAAGTAGAAAAACTTTAATTAACTATTATAAAGAATCTAAAATTTATCTTCAATTATCAAGGCATGAAGCCTTTGGAGTTAGCGTTGTTGAGGCAATATCATATAATTGTATTCCAATTGTAAGTAATGCTTTTGCATTACCAGAGCTTATAGATGAAGATGGATATGTTGTTGATAATATGAGTCAAGCTATAAAAAAAATAAAAAAAACTATCAAATCAAAAATAGATAATCAGCAATCATATCGATTTATTAAAAAATATTCAATTGAATCACGTTCTGCAGGATTTAAAAAAATTTTGAATGTGATTTAGAAATGCTTTTTACAGCGAATGAATAAAAGTTATAATAAAAACTAAATAATGGATAGTATACTTAATAATAATAATAATTTAAAAAATTGTTTGATGTATCATTCATTTTCAAAAAAATATTTCAATAGATATTCTATGGATATTGAACAATTCAAAAATCATTCGATAAATAATAATTATATATTAACATATGATGATGGATCAGAATCATTATATAATTATCGAGATGTATTATATGCAAAAGGTAAAAATCAATTAATATTTATTAGAACTGATAAAATAAATAAATCAAATTATTTAACATCATCACAAATCCATTCCATATCTAATAATATCAGTATACAATCACATTCATATAATCATGAAAATCACTTTTATTTGAATGATGAACAAATAAAAGAGCAGGGTATTAAATCAAAAAATATTATAGAGGATATTACTGGTTCCCGAGTTTCAGATTATTCTTTTCCTGGAGGGTATTGGTCATTAAGATGTATAAAAATTTTGGCTGAAAATGGTTATAGAAACTTTTTTACTTCAATTCCAATTTTTTTTAGGAAAAAAATATATTTTAACGGTATTTACTTAAATATATTTGGAAGAGTTGAAGTTTTTAGTCCTGGTTATAAAAGTATTGATGATTATTTTAAAATTAATATTCGTTTTTTAAGATTATTAAGACATTTATACTCATTTACAAATGCATTTATAAGATCGAAGGCCTAATAAATTAAATTATCTATTATCATTCCTTGTCGAAATGAAGGTCGATTTATTAAAAAAACAATTGATTCTATTTTAAGGCAAAAGTTTAAATATAACTTCGAAATTATAATCGCTGATGGTGATTCTAAAGATGAAACAAAAAAAATATTGACACAATTTCAACAAGACCACAATAATATATTTATAATAGATAATATACATCGCATTGTACCAATTGGATTTAATATGGCACTATCTAAAGCCAGAGGTGAGGTTATTGTTAGAATCGATGGCCATTCTGAACTTAAACCCAATTTTTTGGAGAATTGTATCAAAGCATTAAATAAAACAAATGCTGATTGTGTAGGTGGATCTTCTATTCACATTAGTAATAGTATTATCGGTGAAAGTATAAAAATTTGCCAGACATCATTATTCGGTTCTGGCGGAGTACAATTTAGGAAAGACGATAATAAGAGTATCTATGTTGATACTCTAGCCTTTGGTGCATATAAAAGAAAAGTCTTTCAATCTATAGGAGGATATGATGAAGAATTAATAAGAAATCAAGATGATGAGTTTAATTTTAGATTAATCCAAAGTGGCGGAAAAATTTGGTTAGATTCATCAATAAAATCGATTTATTATTCAAGAAACTCACTTCTAAGTTTTTCCAAACAATATTTTCAATATGGATTATATAAAATCAGAGTGATGCAAAAAAGAAAAGGATTTGTATCAATAAGGCATTTAATTCCATTAGTATTTATTTTATCTATCTTTTTATCAATCATATTATACCTTTTATATGATTTTTATAAACCATCACTAATTTTAACAATCTTATATTTTTCAATCGCTTTTATTTTTACAATACATAAGTTCATAAAATTAAAATATAATTTTTTATCAGTTTTATTATTACCAATTACTTATTTTGTGATGCATTTCAGTTATGGAATAGGATCATTGATAGGAATTTTTTATTTTATAAACAAATGGAAAGATAGAATAATAAAAGATAATCATTTTAATGTATCAAATTTCTCAAAAATTTAAATATATATCTTTATCAATGGTTGTTTCATTTGGATTTAATCAAGAGATACCAAATGAATTTCTTGAATATCACCTTAAAAAATTTTATTCAGATATGGGATCTAATTGGGAACAGAATTCTACATTTGGTCCAATAAGATTTAATCATACTGATAATGACTCATTTCTAGTGAAATCAAGAATGGGGCTAATGATTGATTCAGACAGAAAATCAATTTATGCTTTTGGACATTTTTTGTATCAAAACAATTTTAAGGGATATCTTTATCCGAGGATTGTTGATAATCCAGATCTATTTGAAAGATATTCAGGTATTCCTAGGGAAATTAAAAGAGGGTGGTTTAACTCAGGAGAAACTGATTTATCAGGAATACTTTATGAAAATAAGTGGTTATTAATGCAAATAGGTAGAGGTAGACAAAGTTGGGGAGCTGGGAATGATATAGAACTAGCACTATCTGAGCATTCAAATTCATATGATTATGGAATGTTAGACTTAGATTTTGGGAAACTAAAAGTTAGATATTTTCACGGTTATCTTGAAACTGATTCATTATATTATAATCGTTTCTTAACAGGAAGAGGGGTTGAATGGAACAATCAAAAGAATTTTTTATTTTCATTATCTGAGATTGTTATTTATTCAGGATTAAAGAGGCCATTAGATATAGCATATTTAAATCCCATGTCAACACATTTAGAAATAGAGTTGAATAATCGTCAAAATAATATAGGTACTGGTACTGGCAATGGTGTATGGCAATTATCATTTGATTTTTTACTAAAAAATAAAATAAAAATATCAGCAAATTATTTATTTGATGAATTTACTTTGGATAATGAGCAAATAGATGATGGTAAAGGAGATGGAAGGGCGCATTCCTATAAATTATTATATCTCGCCCCAAATATTGGTCAATTAGTTACTAAAGTTTATTTTTCAAAAATAAGTGTAGGTACAAATACATTTAAACATCAATTAGGTCACAATAACTTTGTTCAAAGAAATAAACCATTAGGTTGGAGAATCGGTAGTGATAGTAGAGAATCAAAAATTGGTATGGAAGGCGTTTATAATAATAAAATAATTATAAATTTAGATTTTGGGAAAAGAGAAATAGGAGAAAAGAATTTCATTAATAATTTATATACTGGTTATTCAGATTATTTAGATGGGCCGTTTCCTAGTGGAGATATAAATAAGATTTATTTTATATCTTCAAACCTTAAATACTGGATAAAACCAAATTTTTTAGTTTTTAGTCATTTATATTATAATAATTCAAGCAAGTCATCAAAGAAAATTGCAGAATTCAAAATCGGATTTGATATTTATCACGGAATGCATACCCTATTATGAAAATACCATTTCATAAACCAAATATCCCAGAAAACTTTAATGAATTATTTCCTGAATCAGTGCAATCCGGATGGTTGACAACTGGTATTCAAGTTAAAAGATTTGAAAATACATTAAAAAACTATTTAGATGTAGAAAATATTATAGGTCTAAATTCTTGTACTGCAGGATTACACCTTGCTCTTGCAGCAAAAGGATTTACAAAAGGTCAAAAGTATATATTGCCAACATTTACTTTTGTATCTACAATAGAATGCGGAGAGTATATTGGTATGGAACCAGTTTTGGTTGATTGTGAGAAAAATGGATTCCTGCTGGATTTAAATCAAGTAGAAGATATATTGAAAAAGGACAAGTCTGTTAAGGCCATTATACCTGTTCATTATGGTGGCCAGGCTGCAAACCTGAAATCTTTGTGGTCTCTAGCTGACAAATATGGCCTATTTATTCTTGAAGATGCTGCACATGCACTTGAATCATTCTCAAGTAAAATAAAAGTTGGAAATACAAACCATGCGGCGGCTTTTTCTTTTTATGCTAATAAGAATATAACAACTGGAGGAGAAGGAGGGGCAGTAGCTACAAATAATAATGAACTCGCGGAAAAGATAAAAAGATTATCACTTCATGGAATAACTAGAGATGGATGGAGCAGATTTAAATCGTTTGGAAAATGGGAATATGATATTATAGACCTGGGTTTTAAATATAATCTTACAGATTATTCTGCTTCATTTGGTTTATGGCAGATGAAATATATTGATGAATGGCAAAATAGACGTAAACGAATTGTTGATAGTTATATTAATTCTTTTAGCAATATCGATGGAATAACAATTCCTAAAATTAATAAAAATCATGCTAAGCATTTATTTATTATTCAACTTGCGCCAGAGCATTGGTCAATATCTAGAGATAAATTCATATTAGAAATGAATAAAAGAGGTATTGGACTAGCTGTTCATTATAAACCTATTCATATGTTATCTTATTATCAGGCTAAATATAATTTTAAGAATGAAGACTATCCTAGAGCTTGTAATCTTTTTAACAATATAGTATCGCTTCCTATTTATCCTAGCTTAACTGATAAGAGTGTAAAATATATTATAAATTGTATTCTTGATTTATATGGCAATAAAAAAAAATAACTTTCACTATTTCCGATTAATTTTTATTAGTTTCTATGCCTTGCAGGTGAGTTACATGTGATTTGTGTCACAAAAAAAATAAAATGTTAGGATAAGAATTGAAAAATTGTGTAAATATATATGATGGAAACTGTTTCTAGATTACTCGCCACCCTCTTATTTGTTTTTTTACTTCCTTTAGTAATTTTTATTTCTTTAATAAGTCTTATATCACAAGGAGGGCCAATAATTTATAGACAAGCTAGAGTTGGGAAAAATTTTAAAGAGTTTATTATTTTTAAATTTCGAACTATGGATAAGAACTCTGATAATAACGCATTTGCATCAGGTGAAAATATAAAAGCAAGTAATTGGGGTAAATTCTTAAGAAAAACAAAACTTGATGAAATACCGCAATTAATTAATATCATTAAAGGTGATATGCGTTTTATTGGACCAAGACCTGAAATTCCTAAGTTTGTCAATAAAGACAGTTTTACATATCTAAATACTTTAAAGCCAGGATTATCTGGCTATTCGTCAATTCTTTTTAGGAACGAAGCTGAACTATGGCCTCTAATAGATGCTGAAAATCCATACGAAAATATTTTAGAAGTAAAGATTGCCTTAGATAAATATTATGCAGAAAAGAAAAGTTTTTATGAGGATTTGAAATTAGCGTGGATTACTATACTCTCATTGTTTATTCCAAAAATGATGGGAAATTATCTTTTAGTTAGACTTCTAGAAATTGAGGATAATGGCGAGTTTAAATTGCAGGAAATTATTAGCCAATTAAAATTAAAAGATATTCAAAAGCAATATCATCAAGAAGATACTTCTAGAAATCTTAGGATTTTAATTCTTTCAGATATTATATCAATATTATGTGGATTTATTTTTGCCTTATATATAAGAAATGATTTTCTTTATCCAGAATTACTGCTTGATAAAAACATCATTCATATGTTGGTGTTTTTTGTTTGTGCAAAGTTATTTTCATTTTATCTATTTGGTCTATATCGTGGGATGTGGCGATATACAAGTCTAATTGATATGTATAATATCACAAAAGCGAATGCTTTAGGTACGTTGGTTGTTATTGCAACAATTGGCTATTTCCGTGGGTTTGAGGGTATTCCTCGAGCAGTATTTATGATAGACTTAATTTTAACTTTTGCTTTTATTAGTGCATCAAGGCTTGGAATTAGAATATTTTATTCTCATTTAGTTAATCGTAATCCATATACTTTCGATTTAAATAAAAAAGTTATCCTCATAGGTGCCGGTCAGACCGGAGAATTTATTTGTAAAGAATTACTTGGTGATTCTCGTCATCAAATGATACCAATAGGATTCCTAGATGATAAAAATTCTTTAAATGGCAGAATGATTCATGGTAAAGAAGTTTTTGGTAAAGTATCTGCTCTTCCGGAACTTGTTAATCGATATGATGAGGCATTAATATGCTGTCCTAATGCACCAAGAAAAGATTTATATAAAATTATTGAAATATGTAAAGACGCAGGAAAGCCATTTAAAACACTACCTTCGTTGGAAGAGGTAGTTTCAGGAAGGTTGTCTGTTAATCAATTAAGAGAAGTTTCAATTATAGATTTATTGGGACGTAATGAAATTCAATTAGATGAACAGTTGATAAAAAATTATATTAGAGGAAAGCGTATTCTTATTACAGGTTCAGGGGGAAGCATTGGCTCAGAATTAGTGCGGCAGTGCTTAAGATACGAGCCTGCACTTATGGTAATGTTAGATAATAGTGAATATAATTTATTTCAGATAGAACGTGAGATTTTAGGAAAAGTAACTAACGTCCTAAGTAAACCTCTATTATCAAATATTAGAGATTTAGATATATTGAGCAAGGTATTTAATGAGTACCAACCTCAGGTGGTGTTTCATGCAGCAGCTTATAAACATGTAGCTATGCAAGAAGCATTTCCTTGGGAGGCTATAAAAACAAATGTTCATGGCACTGCTAACCTAGTCAAATTATCATTAGAGCACAATGTTGAGAAATTTGTTTTAGTTAGTACAGATAAAGCAGTAAAACCAATCAATGTGATGGGTGCAACAAAGCGATTAGCTGAATTAATTTGTCAAGGAGCTAATTCTTCTTATTCTACTCGTTTTATGGCAGTACGTTTTGGAAATGTTCTTGGCAGTAGTGGAAGTGTTATCCCAATATTTCAAGAGCAGATAAGAGCTGGAGGTCCAATTACTATTACAGACCCAGATATGGAAAGATATTTCATGTCAGTTCCAGAAGCCGCACAATTAATATTACAAGCAGGAAGTATAGGTAAAGGAGGGGAGATTTTTGCTCTTGATATGGGTCAACCAATTAAAATTCTTGATATTGCAAATGAATTAATAAGACTTTCCGGTCTAGAGCCAGATATAGATATACCAATTAGCTTCATAGGTGCTCGACCAGGTGAGAAGAAATTAGAGGAACTAGTTCTGGATACAGAATCTGTAGAAAAAACAATTCATGAAAAAATATTAGAGATTAGACCCAATTTGACTCATAATAAAGTTAGTAGTATTACTTCTAGGATAATGAATGGAGAATTAAGCGGGCATGAGTTTAATAATAATGAGCTAAGAGAATCTCTTTCTTCTCTTGTTCCTGAATATGAACCTCTAGATAAGGATCAAAGTACTCCGATTGTATTGAAGTATAAACCTGAAATAGAAGCATAAGGTTTTCCAAACTTGTTAATGTTTCAATTGTTAGTTTTTTATATCGAAATTAATTTTATTATAATTTTCATTAATAATCTAAAAATAAATTTTATAAATAATATATGGCACTAGTATCAGTCAATCCGACAACATCAGAAGAAATAAAGAGGTACGAAGAGCATTCAATAAAAGCAGTTATCCAAATCTTAAAAACTGTTTCATTATCACAACTTACATGGTCCAATACTAATTTAGATTTCAGGTTATCATGTCTTGAGCAGCTTATAGGAGTATTAAAAGATAAGAAGAGAGAATTTGCATCCTTAATATCACTTGAAATGGGAAAACCTATTTTACAATCAGAGGGTGAAATAGAAAAGTGTATATGGCTTTGTGAATATTATTTTGAGAATTCAAGAAAGATTCTTTCAAGAAAATTAATAAATAATGAAAAAGAAAAGTGCTATGTGACATTCCAACCAATAGGTAATGTTTTAGGCGTAATGCCTTGGAATTTTCCTTTTTGGCAAGTTTTTAGATTTGCTGTTCCAACTATTGTAGCTGGTAATGGTGCTATTTTAAAACATTCATCTAATGTTCAAGGCTGTGCATATGCAATAGAATCTTGTTTCCAACTTGCAGGATTTCCTTCAAATATATTTCGCAATCTATCAATTAAGGGTAAGAATGTTAAATATGTAATTGAAAGCCCTTTTATTAATGCGGTTTCTTTAACTGGTAGTACTCCAGTTGGTCAATCAGTTGCTCAAACTGCTGGTAAATATATCAAAAAAACTGTTTTGGAATTGGGAGGAAGTGATCCATACATAATATTGGAAGATGCAAATTTGAATCTTGCTTTAGAGGCTTGTATTAACGGAAGAATTTTAAATACTGGTCAAAGTTGTATTTCAGCAAAAAGAATTATTGTTGTAGATAAATTATATGATGAATTTTTAATTAAATTAGAAAAAAAGTTGTCTGAAAAAATCATGGGAGACCCAATGGACAATGTAGATATTGGTCCTATGGTAACAAAAAATGCAAGAGATGAAGTGCATAATCAAGTCAGAAGGTCTGTAAATAATGGAGCCTCAATTATTTTAGGAGGTTATATACCAAATTTAGAAGGTGCCTACTATCCATTAACATTATTATCAGATGTTAAACCGGGGGTACCAGCTTTTGATGAAGAAATTTTTGGTCCTGTATTTTCTGTAATTAATGCAATAGATGAGGAGTCTGCCATAGAGTTAGCAAATAAAACACCTTTCGGTTTGGGGGCTGCTGTTTTTACTAAAAATATTAAAAAGGGTGAAAAAATTGCTAGCCAAAGATTAGAAGCAGGTATATGTGTTGTAAATGATTTTGTAAAATCTGATCCAAGATTACCTTTCGGTGGAATAAAAGAATCAGGATATGGAAGAGAACTTTCTAGTTATGGAATGTTAGAATTTGTTAATGTTAAAACTATTGTTGTAAATAATGGATAATATTTACAAAAGAAAATCAATTTTGAAATATATTATAATATATTTCTTTTTAAGTGTTTCTATTACTTATTCAAATGAGAACAAACTTTTTTGGGATGGAAGAGATTGGAACCAAATAATAAAAAATTCTAATTATGATGTTAATATTTCTTTTAAAATAAAAACATCATATATAACTGGAGTACTTGATGGGAGACTATATTCATATTTAAAAACATGGAATCAAAATCAGAATTTGGCAGATCAAGTTTTTTCAGAAACAGTTGATTATTTATCGAATAGAGAATTAATAAGAAACATTGATAATTTTTATGAAGATCCCTTAAATAGTTATATCCCACTACCTTCAGCAATTTTGATTGCTAATATGTATGCCGAAAGGATACCAAAAAAGAATATTGATATGTATATTGAATCTACTAGACGTTGGATTAATGATTTAATTTTAGACTTGGATACTTTGAATTATAGTAAGTTATTAGAAGAGAAATGGAATAAACATAAAAAAAAACAACCTAGTCAATTCGAATAAAACCTGATTTTGGATGCCATGCAAAAACTCGATTTTCTCCTGCAAATTTTACTTTTGAGATGTTGAATTTATATTTCGATGGTAATTCTGTTTTTAATTCATAAGAAATTGTTTTTGTTGTAGAGAATCCAGTTTGAAGAGCTGGCTCGTAATTATATATTAAAACAACTCTTTCTTCACCCAGTAGAATATTCCCATTAGAAAATTCCGATAAAAACCCCTCAAGATAATCTACTGGTCTACCAACATTATTAAGTACTTCTACATTAATTAAAATTTTAGCATTATCAATTATCCTAGGTCGAATATCAATAGTGAAAGGAATTAGTTTTTGAGCCCAACAAATAGAATTGACCAAAAAAAGTATAGTGATAAATCGTTTCATATCTAAGAAATTGGGTTTAATATTTTTAATACAAAAGGAAAAGGTTCTAAAATTTTGTTTTCTAACAAATATTTATTTTATAGACATTTAACAGGAATAATAAATTACAATTATTTAAAATATTTTTGTTGTATAGCTATTTTTTACTTTTTTTCATTATTAAATGCTCAAGTCAGGTTAGGTGAATGGAAGTCGCTTACCTCCATATTAAATGTCCGTGAAATTGTTGGTATTGATAATATCATTTATTCTGCAACGAGTGGTGGAATATATAAAATTGATAATAATAGTTCTTCAATTATAACAACCACAGAAGGTTTAAGAGGTGTTGATTTAGGAACTATCACAACAGATTTTCAAAAAAATCTTTGGATTGGTGGTAATAATCCAAATGGTTTTATACAAATTTATGATCCTATAAAGGAATTATCGATAAATATATTTGAATTCGGATTAAGTTCGATATTAGATATAAAATCAAACAATTTGGTGTCCTGGGCACTATTTGCTGATGGGCAGGAATTAGGCTTAATGAAGTTTATATATGAAGATAAATG
>MDSV01198717.1_pt1 | contig 17258 bp, 14 predicted proteins | sample 810851 | NCBI WGS metagenome assembly MDSV01 (sample SAMN05326640, study PRJNA326480) | marine metagenome | isolation source: seawater | place: Atlantic Ocean: North East | collected 2012 | reverse complement strand
TTGTGATAAGATTTACCTTACTGATGATAATCCTAGAAGAGAAAATCCAAAAAAAATAAGACAAGAAATCAAAAAAAAAATCAGAAAATTAAAAATTCTTGAATTTGCAAGTAGAAAAAAGGCTATACAAAAAGCAATTGAAAATTTGAATAGTGGTGAAATATTAGTAGTAGCAGGAAAAGGTCATGAAAAAATTCAAGATTACGGAAATAAAAAAATTTTTTTTTCTGACAAAGATATTATTATTAAATCTATCAAAGAAAAAAACAAAAAGTTATCAAATGACTTAAGATTAAATGTTATTTATGAAATAGCTGATCAAAAATTTATATCTAAAAATTTACGTATTAATAAAAGCTCTATTAATTCTAAAGAACTACAAAAAGATGATATTTTTTTTGCTATCAAAGGTAAGAAAAAAGATGGAAATTTTTTTGTTAAAGAAGCGTTTAAAAATAAGGCCTCACTTGCAATAGTTAATAAAATAAATAAAAAATTTCAAATATCTAAGCAAATTAAAGTTAAAAATACACTGAATTTTTTAACTAAATGCTCCACTCATTACAGAAAAACTTTATCTACTAAAATTATTGCAATTACTGGAAGTTGTGGAAAAACTTCCCTTAAAGAATTACTTAGTAATACATTAAAGAAATATTATAAGGTTGGATACTCCCCAAAATCTTATAACAATAAGTTTGGTGTTCCTTTAAGTCTTTTTAATATTAATCAAAACAATGATTATGGGATTTTGGAAGTTGGAATGGATAAGAAGGGTGAAATAGACTCTTTATCTAAAATTGTTAAACCTGATATAGGTATTATAACAAACATAAGTTATGCTCATGCAAAAAACTTTAAAAATATTAAGCAAATAGCTTTAGCAAAAGCAGAAATTATAAAAAATATAAAAAGTAACGGTGTCATCATTTTAAATGCCGATGATCAGTTTTATAATTTATTTAAAGATATCTCCAAAAAAAGAAAACTAAAGGTAGTTTCTTTTGGAATAAGAAATAAAAATTCAGATATAAAATTGCATAAGCTTGAAAAAGAAAAAAATAATTATAGATATGTAGTTTTATTTAATAAAAAAAAATATTCTTTTTTAATGCCTAATAACTTTGAGAATAATATAAACAATTTATTAGCTGCAGTTTCAGTAATACAATTATTTAAGGATTTAAAAACACTTAATCAAAATGATTTTTATAGATTTAATCTTCCTGAAGGCAGAGGGAACATTCTAAAATTAATTGTTAATAAAAAAAAGAAAGTTTTTATAATAGATGAAAGTTACAATTCAAATCCGTTATCACTGAGTACTGCAATTACAAATTTTGATAAATTAAGAATAAAAAACTCATCAAAGCATATATTACTTGGAGATATGCTAGAACTTGGAAAATATTCGAGGCAATTACATTGTTCAATTAGTAAAATTCTTGATGAATCATCAATTAAAACAGTCAATGTTTTTGGTAAACAAATAATACACACTTACAGAAATATTAAAAATAGTAAAAAAGGCAAGGTTTTAAAAGATATTTCAAAAATAATTAATTTGATAAAATATGATTTAAATAATAATGATTATTTAATGATCAAAGGTTCAAATTCCACAGGACTTAACAAATTAGTTAACAAATTAAAAAATAAAAACATTAATGCTTTATAATTTTCTTTTAAACTTTGTAGATACTTATTCGTATTTAAACGTTTTTAAATATCTTACATTTAGGACTGGTCTTGCGATGTTTACATCAATGATAATTGTTCTTTTGATAGGTACACCTTTTATTAAATTTTTTTCTGCGAGACAAATTTTAGATCCAATAAGATCTGATGGACCAGATGAACATATAATCAAAAAAATAGGAACACCGACAATGGGTGGTGTTTTGATACTTATTGGTTTATTGTCTTCAATTTTGCTTTGGGGTAATTTAAAAAATATATTTGTTATATTTGCTACAATCATAGCGCTATCATATGGAATATTAGGAGCTTTTGATGATTATAAAAAAATAAAACATAAAAACTCTTCAGGTATTTCTTTTAAATTTAAAATTGTTTCTCAAATTCTTATTGCTTTAATTGCAATAATTATTTTCCAGAAAACTTCTAATTATCAGGAGTTGAGTAATCTTTATTTTCCTTTTTTCAAAAATCTAGTTATTAACCTTGGGTGGTTTTTCATTCCTTTTTCAGTGTTTATAATTGTTGGATCATCAAATGCTGTAAATTTAACTGATGGACTTGACGGTTTGGCTACTGTTCCGGTTATATTAGTAGCAGGGTGTTTTGCTTTTATAAGTTACGTTACTGGAAACATTGTATTCTCTGAATATTTAAAAATTCCTTATATTGAGGGAGTTGGGGAAGTAGCGGTGTTTTGTGGTGCAATCATAGGATCTTGCTTAGGTTTTTTATGGTTTAATGCTCCACCAGCAAAAATATTTATGGGAGACACAGGCTCATTAGCCCTCGGTGGTTCTTTAGGTGCAGTTGGAATTATAACAAAACATGAAATAGTATTAGCTATAACAGGAGGTCTTTTTGTTGTTGAGGCTGTTTCAGTTATTGTCCAAGTTACATCTTACAAACTTACAGGAAAAAGAGTTTTTAAAATGGCACCAATTCATCATCATTATGAAAAAAAGGGTTGGCCAGAATCTACTGTAGTAATTAGATTTTGGATCATTTCAATCATACTGGCATTGATTGGATTAGCCACTTTAAAATTAAGATAATGCAAAGAAAAAAAAATTTTTTTTTTAAAAAAAAGATCTTAATTTATGGATTTGGAAAAAGTGGTTTGTCAACTTATAAATTTTTAAAAAAAAAAAGTAAAATTTATATTTTTGATGATAGAAAAATTAATTTTGTAAATCAGACAATTAAAAAAAAAATACTTAATTATAGCAAGATAGATTTAAAAAAATTTGATAATATTATACTTAGTCCAGGAATTGATATTAATAATTGTAAATTATCAAAATTTTTAAAAAAAAATTATAATAAAATAAATACTGATTTAGATATTTTTTTTAAATCATACTCAAATAAAAAAATAACTATTACAGGAACAAATGGTAAATCTACTACTGCAAAGATTTTATTTGATATTTTAAAAGATCAAAAATTTGATGTTAGGTTAGTTGGAAATATAGGAAATCCTATTCTTTCTGAAAAAAATATAACAAAAAAAACGATATTTGTTGTTGAAGCATCTTCTTATCAGTTAGAATATAGTAAATATTTTCAATCAGAGTACGCAGTAATATTAAACATTTCACCTGACCATTTAGAAAGACACAAAACTTTAAACAATTACATTGAAGCAAAATTTAAGCTTATTAAAAATCAAAATTCAAAAGGAGTTGCTTTTGTAAATAAAAATAACAAAATTTTTCTTAAAAAAATAAATTTGAATAAAATAGAGTCTAAAATATTTAAGGTTGGTGATAAAATTGATAAAAAAATATTAAATCAAATAAAAAATCCGTATTTTTTAACTGATAGCAATAAACAAAATTTATCTTTCATTTTAAGTATTTCTAAAAAACTTAATTTAAAAAAAAGTATATTAATAAATACACTTAAAAATTTCAAAGGGTTAAAATATAGGCAACAAACAATATATGACTCAGAAAATTTAAAAATTATAAATGATTCAAAATCAACGAGTTATTCTTCATCATTAAGTTTGTTAAATTCTTTGAAAAATATCTTTTGGATTTTAGGAGGTATACCAAAAAGAGGAGATAAATTTTTGTTATCAAAAAAAAATAGTTCGCACATTAGGGCCTATATTTTTGGAAAAAATTATAAAAAATTTCAAAGAGAAATTGAAAAAAAAATAAATTATAAATTATTTGACAGTTTAAGATTGGCAATTGATGGAGTTTTTTTAGATCTGAAAAAAATTAATAGTTTGAAAAAAAAGAATGTTGTTTTTAGCCCTTCAGCAGCGTCATTTGATAGTTTTAAAAATTTTGAAGAGAGAGGACAATATTTTAATAAATTAATTAAAAAAAAACTAAATGATAAATAATAATTCAATATATGAAAATTACTATCAGTGGTGGAAAAATATTGATAAAACATTATTTTCCTTGATCGTATTCTTATTTATTTTAGGTTTATTTTTTTCTTTAGTTTCAACCTCATTAGTTGCATCTGATAAGTTAGATACAAATGATTATTTTTTCTTTTTTAAACATTTGGCTTATATTTCTCTTGGAATTTTGATAATAATTTTTTTTTCTTCATTAAAGAGAGAAAATCTATTTCTTTTATCAATTTTTTTATTTTTGGTTTGTTTATTTGCTTTAGTTCTTGTTCCTTTTATCGGAGTTGAAGTTAAGGGATCTAAAAGGTGGCTTGATTTAATATTTTTGCCAAGATTTCAACCAATAGAGCTTTTAAAACCATTTACTATAATTGTTTTAGCTTTAATTTTAGGAAGTGACAAAAAGATTAATATTTTTGTAAAATATTTTTTAACTTTTCTAATTATATTAGGCATTATATTTTTTTTGATAATTCAGCCTGACATAGGTCAGACATTGTTGTTAATATCTACTTGGTCAGTATTAATTTTCATTTCTGGTATAAGTCTTTTTATTTTTTTTTCTTTTTTGGGAGCTTCATTATTTTCTCTTTTATACATAGTAATGTTTGTTCCTAAATTCGAATATATACAAAATAGAATTTTTTCTTTCTTTGATAGAAGTGGCGGTACCCATAATTTTCAATCAGACAAAGCAATTGAAGCAATTATAAGTGGCGGTTTTTTTGGGAAAGGAATAGGCGAAGGTACTTTGAAAAATAGGGTACCAGAAGCACACACAGATTATATAGTTTCTGTAATATCAGAAGAGTTCGGAGTAATAGCAATTGTTTTGCTTTTAATATTTTTTTTGACATTAATTTATATGGTTTTTAAAAAAATTTCATTTGAGCAAGATGATAAAGCTAAGTTAATTCTTGTTGGTTCAGTATCACTTATACTTATGCAAGTTATAATACACTTAGGTGTAAATATAAGATTATTTCCAACGACAGGTATGACACTGCCTTATCTAAGTTATGGAGGGTCATCAATATTGAGTGTATCAATATTATCTGGAATAATCTTAAATTTGACAAAAAGAAAGATTAATTAAAATTATTATGTCAAAAAATATCTTGATAAGTACTGGAGGTTCTGGCGGACATATATCACCAGCAAAAGTTTTTTACGAACACTTAAAAGAAAATTATAATGTATTTTTAAGTTCTGATGTAAGAGGAAGTAAGTTTATTAAAAAAAATGATTTTAAATTAATTATATTAGATACACCAAAATTATCTAAGAATATACTTCTTTTATTTTTCCAAATGTTTTCAATTTTTTCATTAATAATAAAATCTCTATTTGTTTTAAAAAAGAAAAAGATTGATATTTTGATATCTACCGGTGGCTACATGTCTTTTCCTTTATGTATTGCTGCTAAATTTTTAGGTATTAAAATTTTATTATTTGAACCTAATATGGTTATAGGAAGATCTAATAAGTTATTTTTGAGTTTTTGTAAATATATTTTTTGTTATTCAAAAGATTTAAAAAATTTTCCAAAAAAATATGAAAATAAAATTTTGTTGATTTCACCTTTAATCAGAAAAGTTTTTTATTCATATAAGTCAAACATTAAGAAAGAAGTTAATAAATTCAGGGTTATGATTGTCGGAGGAAGTCAAGGAGCAAAAATTTTTGATACTCATTCTCAGTATTCTATTTTAGATTTATCCAAAAAATTTAATTTGAAGATACTACATCAAACCACAAAGGAAAAAATTGTACAACTAAGCAATTTTTATAATGAAAATAAAATTGATAATTATGTATTTGATTATGACGATAATTTTATTGATCTAATACATAATGTTGATCTATGTATTACGAGGGCTGGAGCATCAACTATTTCGGAATTAACCTTTTTAGGTATACCGTTTTTAGCAATTCCTTTACCAACTGCAAAAGACAATCATCAATTTGAAAATGCAAATTTTTATGAAAAAAAAAATTGTTGTTGGATTTTAAATCAAAAGGATTTTGATAGTCATAGATTAAAAGAGATTCTGACTGAAATTATTGAAAATAAAAGTGACTATTTTGAGAAAAAAAACAATTTGAAAAATTTAAACTACCAAAATCACTGGAATAATATAAATCAAAAAATAATAGAAATTATAAATGAAAATTGAGTTAGCAAAAAATGAAGTAATTCATTTCGTAGGAATAGGTGGAATTGGTATGAGTGGCCTATCTCTTATAATGAAAGGTAAAGGTTTTAATATTCAAGGAAGTGATGTGGTCATCAACAAGAATATAGACAGGTTAAAAAAAGAGAAGATAAAAATTTTAATTGGTCATAAAAAACAAAATATTAAAAATGCAACTATTTTAGTAATTTCATCAGCAATAAAAAAAAATAATCCTGAGCTCATAGCTGCAAAGAGCAAACAATTGCCGATTTATAGTAGAGGAGAAATGTTGGCTCATATTGTTTCTTTGACAAAAAATATTGTTGTTGTTGGGTCTCACGGAAAAACTACAACGACTTCTTTAATTTCTTCAATATTTGAAGAAACATCAATGGACCCAACTATTATAAATGGTGGGGTTTTAAATTCTCTCAAAAATTCTGCTAAACTTGGTAAAAGTGATTGGTCAATTTTAGAAGCAGATGAATCCGATGGTAGTTTTATTCATATTCCTCCTACGTACTCTATAATTACAAATATTGATAGAGAACATATGAATTTTTATAAAAATATGAATGAATTAAAAAATTTATTTGAGGATTTCACAAATAAAGTCCCTTCGTTTGGAAAATCATTTATATGTATTGATGATAAATATAATTCTTTATTGTGTAAAAGTCTTAAAATTAAAAATTATTATACTTATGGGATTAATAAGAAAGCAAATTTTTGCATTAAAAATATTAAACAAAATAAATTATACTCTGAATTTGATATAGAAATAAGGCTCCCTAATAAGAAGACATCTTCAATTAACAAAATTAAAATTCCACTTTTAGGTATGCATAATATTAGAAACTCAACCGCTAGCACAGCAGTGGCTTATACAATCGGAATATCTCAGAAAGCTATAAAAAAAGGTCTAAAAAATTTTAGAGGTGTTCAAAGAAGATTTAATAAAATTTTTTCTTTTAGAAAAACAAATTTTTATGATGATTATGCACATCACCCAACAGAAATTAAGGAAGTTTTAAATGGCGTCAAAACAGTTTATAAAGATTCTGAAATAATTTGTGCATTTCAACCCCACAGAATATCAAGACTAAAAGATTTAAAAAAAGAATTTAGTTATGCTTTTAAGAATGCTGACTCAGTTATATTGTTCCCGATTTATACTGCAGGTGAAAAAATGAAATTAGGTTTTAACTACGAAAACTTTGCTAAGAAAATTATGAAAAATTCTAAAACACAGGTATTTTTAATTCAAAATCAATTTGAATTTGCAAAATTTATAAAACAAAACATTTATGGAGATAAAATTGTTATTGGTATGGGCGCTGGTTCAATTTCATCTTGGATGAGAGAATTGCCTAAATTAATTTAATGAATATTGATCATACTAAAGAATTGTTAGAACCAATAATCAATAAGTTACAATTTGAATATGATTTAAAAAAAAAAAATTGGTTTAATATTGGTGGAAAAGCTAAGCTATATTTTAAGGTAGATTTTTTACAAGATTTAATTTTTTTTTTGAAAAAGATAGGTAATAAAGAAAAAAGATTTATTTTAGGTGCTGGCTCAAATATTTTGATGACTGATGAAATTTATGATGGCACAGTTATAAAGTTAGGAAGAAATTTTTCAAAAATCTCATTATTACCAAATGGACTAATTGTTGCTGGTGCAGCAGCTTTAGACAAACAATTATCAGAATTTGCACTTGAAAAAGGTATTGGGGGATTTGAATTTTTACTTTGTATTCCTGGAACTATAGGTGGTGGATTGAGAATGAATGCAGGCTGTTTTAACAGAGAGTTTAAAGATATTTTAACATCAGTTCAGGCAGTAGATACAAATGGCAAGGTTCTTACAATACCAGCAAAGGATATTTTATTTAAATATAGAGGTAATGATTTATCTAATGATTTAATTTTTTTAAGCGCAACATTTAAAGGAGAAAAAAAAGAAAAATCTTTTATACAAAATGAAATGAATAACCTTAAGACAAAAAAAGAGGAATCTCAGCCAACTAGGATAAAAACAAGTGGAAGTACTTTTAAGAATCCAGTTAATCAAACAAATGCAAAAGTTTGGGAATTAATTAAAAAGTCTGTACCTGAGGATTTATCCTTTGGTGATGCTTGTATTTCTGAAAAACATGCAAATTTTTTTGTAAATAAACAAAATGCTAGTTTTAAAGATATGAAAAGATTAATTGATTTTGTATATAAAAGTGTAGAGAAAAAAACTGGAATAAAATTAGAAATGGAAATTAAGATTTTAGAATAAAATGATAAAAAAGATTTTAGTTCTTTGTGGTGGAATATCTAAAGAAAGATTGATTAGTTTAGATACAGGAAAAGAAGTTGCTAAAGAATTGAAAAAGAATAATTATAATGTCAAAATTTGTGAACCTGACAAAGATCTTTCAAAAAATATAAACCAATTTAAACCTGATGTAATTTTTAATGCTCTTCATGGACAATTTGGTGAAGATGGTTATATCCAAACAATACTAGAGAGCTACAAAATACCATATACACACTCAGGTGTAATTGCATCATCAATTGCTATGGATAAAGAAATTTCAAAAGAAATTTTTTTACAAAATAATATTTTAACGCCGAAATATATTAAGTACCAATTTGATATGAAAAATAGCGTTATAATAAAAAAAATTCAGAATGTCTTAAATTTTCCTGTAGTAGTAAAGCCAATTAATGAAGGCTCGAGTGTACATGTTTATATCTGCACAAAAAAAAATATCTTAAGATATTTGAAAATTTTAAAAAACTATAAAAAAATTTTAATTGAGGAATTTATTCCAGGAAGAGAAATTCAAGTTGCAATTATGGGGAAAAAAAAACTAGGTTTAATTGAGCTTAAACCCAAAAGAAAATTTTATGATTATGAAGCTAAATACAATCCGAAAGCTTTAACAAAACATATTATTCCAGTTAATTTAAAAAAAAAGGATTATGAAAGAGTTCAGAGGATCGCTCTTAAAGCACATAAATTAATTGGTTGCAGAGGTGTTACTAGGTCTGATTTTAAATTTAATAATGGTAATTTTTATTTATTGGAATTAAATACACAACCTGGAATGACGAAATTATCCTTAGTTCCAGAAATTGCCAATTTTCAAGGTATGAAATTTATAAATCTTATTGAATGGATGTTAAGAGATGCATCAACGAACAGATAAAAAAAAAATTGCATTATATGTATTTTTCTTTTTATTTTTTAGCACGATAAGTAATACCTCTTTAAACAATTTAAATTTTTCTAAAATTAGTAAAATAAATATTTCAGGATTAAGTGAAAAAGAAAATCAAAATATCTTAAATGAAATAAAATTATTGAATTTGAATAATATTTTTTTTTTAAACAAAAATAGTATTAAAAAGATAATTGACAAAAATACTTCTGTTGAAAATTTCTTTGTAAAAAAAAATTACCCATTTGAGTTAGATATAAAGATTATTAAAACAAATTTTTTAGCTAATATTTCGAAGGAAAACAAAAATTATTTAATTGGATCTAATGGAAAGTTAACCTTAGTAAAAAAAATTAATTATGATTTACCAATAGTTTATGGAGTACCAAAAACTGAAGATTTTATAAAACTAAAAAAAATAGTAGAAAAATCAGATTTTGAATTTAGTAAAATTTCTTCACTTTATTTCTTTAAATCTAAAAGATGGGATATAAAAACAAATGATAAAATTTTAATAAAATTACCAAGAAATAATATTCAGGAGGCAATTAAACAATCATATGATATATTATCTAATAATAAATTTTTGAATATTAAAATAATTGATTTAAGAATAGAAAATCAAGTTATTATAAATGATAAATGATTCTGATTTAGAAACATATTTTTATTTAAGTCCAACAAGACTTATTATTTCTGTCTACCAAAAAGAATTATCTGAAAAAATTTTTACTGATAATTTAAAAATTAATGAAAACGATAATTATATTGATTTTAATAAGATTGAGATTTTTTTAGAAAAAAATATTTTAGAAATAGAAAGAAAAACTAAAACTTTTTTAAATGAAATAAATTTGATTGTTGACCATAAAGACTCATTACCTATTAATATTTCTTTCAAAAATAACAATGATGGCCTTGCTGTTAAAAAAAAAGATCTCGATTATTTATTAAAAGACGCAAAACAACAAATAAAAAAATACTACTTTGATAAAAAAATTATTCACTTAATTATAAATAATTATTTTTTAGATAATATTAGTTATGCTTATTTTCCAGAAAATGAAAGCTGTAATAACTTTATTTTAGAACTAAAGTTTATTTGTTTCCCAAAAAAAATAATTAAGAAAATTGAGGAGATTTTTCAAAAACATCATATTTTTATCTCTAAAATAGTTTGCGCCAAATATACCAAGGAATTTCATAATGATAGTGGAGAAGATATTTGTAATATGGCTTTAAATATTCGAAATGGTGTTAACAAGAAAGAAGTTTTACTAGTACCAAAAATTGAGGAAAAAAAAGGTTTTTTTGAGAAATTTTTCAATCTTTTTGGGTAAAACATATGTATTTTCTTGTAACATTTCTTGTTTTTATAAATTTGTTTAAAAATTTTATAAGCAGGTGTGTCAGAATTAAATCAAAAAACTATTAAAGATCAAATATCAATAACCGGCGTAGGATTACACTCGGGTAAGCATGCAAATTTGAAGATTAAGCCAGCAAAACCAAATACAGGAATAGTTTTTCATAGAACTGATTTGAATAAACATAATGTAATTTTGCCAAGTGTATTCAATGTGAGTAGCGCATCATATTGCACAAAAATTTCTAATGAATTTGGTGTGAGCGTTTCAACAGTCGAACATTTAATGGGGGCCCTATATGGCAGAGGTGTAGATAACCTTATTATTGAAATTGACAATGAAGAAGTTCCAATTTTAGATGGTTCAGCAAAAGTTTTCATTGATGAAATAAATAAAGTTGGACTTAAAACAAGTGATGTCCCTATTAAAATTATTAAAATTGAAAAAGAAATATCTTTTAAAGATTCTGAAAAATTTATTTCGATTAAACCAAGTAAATTAAGCTTAGATATTAATTTTGAAATTAAATATGAAAATTCTCTTATTGGTACTCAAAGAAATATGATTAATATGTATGAAACTGATTTAACAGAAATATTTAATTCTAGAACATTTTGTTTATATGAGGACATTGAAAAATTGAGATCAATGAATCTTGCTAAAGGCGGCTCATTAGATAACGCTATAGTAGTGAAGAATGACAAAATTCTTAATAAAGAAAAATTGAGAAATAATAAAGAATTTGTAAACCACAAGATATTAGATTGTATGGGAGATCTTTATTTAGCGGGTTATAAAATAATTGGTAGCTTAGAATGTACTCAAGGTGGCCATAAACTTACCAATCAAGTATTGAGAAAAGTTTTTAGTAGAAACGATAATTTTTCAATTATTGAGGTAAATGAAAAAAGAATCCCCAATGCTGTGTTAAATAGAAATTATTTGAGATCCATAGCTTAAAAGTTTAGTTTATCCATAAAATCTGTTAAATATAAAAAATGAGAATTTTAAAAAAAATTATCATACTATCATTTATATTATTATTTGGGTGCTCAACTCCAAAGGAAGATAATACAAAAGTAATAGATGAAACTAGCTTAGAAATGCAAATGAAAGAAGCTTATAATAAAGGCATACAAGCTTTAGAGGAAGGTGATCCAATCTTTGCAACAAAAAACTTTAATGAAGCTGAACTATTATTTCCACAATCAGAATGGGCTCCAAGAGCTTCTTTAATGGCAGCTTACACTCATTGGAAGTTTGAGTACCATCAAAATTCAATAGATGAGTTAAAGAGATTTATAAAATTATATAATAATAATAAAAATATTGATTATGCATATTATCTTTTAGCAATGAATTATTATGACAGTATAATAAACGAAAAAAAAGATTTAAAACCCCTGCAAGAAGCAAAAAAATACTTTGAATTTATTTTAAAAGAGTATCCAAAAACTGATTATGCATTAGATGCTAAATATAAACTCGAATTAATAAAAGATGTCAGCGCAGCAAAAGAAATTTATATTGCTAGACATTATGTTAAAAAAGAGAAGTGGATTGCAGCAATTAATAGACTTAAGATTATTCTTACTGATTATGAAGATACAATATATGTAGAAGAAGCTTTACACAGGTTAGTTGAAATTTATTATCTTATTGGCTATGAGGAAGAATCCAAAAAATATGCTCATACATTAGGCTATAATTATCAGTCAAGTGAGTGGTATAAGGAGTCTTATAAATTATTTAATAAAGATTATAAAATTAATAAAAAATTTGAAAAACGACCCCAAAAAAAGAAACTAATAGAAAAAATTAAATCGTTCTTTTAATGAAAAAATCTGATGTTAAAAAAAAATATCAAGATAAAATTAAAGAATTTAAGAGACATAATTTTTATTATTATGAAAAAAGTAGTCCAAAAATAAGTGATTTAGAATTTGATAATTTAAAAAAAGAAATTCTAGATCTAGAAAAAAATAATAACTTTTTAAAAAGTGAGGAGTCACCATCTTTTAGTGTTGGTTTTAAGCCATCAAAAAATTTTAAAAAATTTAAACATCGAGTTCCAATGCTTTCTCTTGGAAACGCTTTCAGCGAAGGAGATTTAATTAATTTTGAAAAAAAAAATACTAAATTTTTTGAGCTTTAAAAATGCAGATAAAATTGAATATAGTGCAGAACCTAAAATAGATGGTATTTCAGCCTCCCTTATTTATAAAAATGGACGATTTATTACTGGGGTCTCACGTGGTGATGGCAAAGAAGGAGAAGATATAACTGAAAATTTAAAAACTATAAAAGACATACCTGAAATAATCAGATCCAAAAATTTTCCAAAGGAAATTGATATTAGAGGAGAAGTATTTATTGAAAATGAAGATTTCAAAAAGATTAATGCAAAATTTGCAAATCCAAGGAATGCAGCCTCAGGATCTTTAAGACAAAAAGATCCAAATGTTACAAAAAAAATACCCTTAAAATTTATAGCTTATACATATGGTTATGAAGCAGGATTAGAAATTAAAACTCAGTCTGAATTTATAAAAAATTTAAAATTATGGGGCTTCAAAACAAATCCATACAACAAAACTATAAGTGGTATAAAAAACTTAATTACTAATCATAAAAATATCGAAAATAATCGTAAAGATATAAAGTTTGATATTGATGGAATGGTCTATAAAGTTAATGATTTTATTTTACAAAAAAGATTAGGAACAGCTGCTAATGCACCAAGATGGGCTATTGCACATAAGTTTTCTGCTAATAACTCAATTTCTGAGATAATAAATATTGATATTCAAATTGGAAGAACGGGTGCATTAACTCCAGTAGCAAAAATTAAACCAGTAAATATTGGAGGAGTAACAGTTTCAAATGCTACGTTACATAATGAAGATGAAATTAGAAGAAAGGATATTCGTATTGGAGATACTGTAACTGTTGAAAGAGCTGGGGATGTAATACCACACGTAATTTCTGTTAATATTAAAAAAAGAAAAAAAGATTCAAAAAAGTTCATATTTCCAAAAAATTGTCCTTCTTGTGGATCTAAAATTATCAAAGAATTTAATTTAAGCACAAAAAAACAAGATGCTGTTATGAGATGTACTAGCGAAGGTTACGAATGTGAAAAAATTTCGATTGAAAAATTAAAGCATTTTGTCTCGAAAGAAGCCTTCAATATTGATGGGTTTGGTAAAAAGATTGTAGAAAATTTTTGGTATCTCAATATTATAAGATTACCTAACCATATTTTTGATCTAGATTACTCTAGAATAAGAAAATTAGATGGCTGGGGTGAACTATCCGTGTCTAATTTAAGATATTCAATAAATGAAAAAAAAAAAATTTCATTAGAAAGATTTATATATTCTCTTGGAATTAGACATATAGGTCAAGAAAATGCAAAACTAATTGCAAAGCATTTAAAATCTGCAACTAATTTTTTTAAGTTAGAAACAAGCAATAACATTGATGACCTTCTTAATATTGATGGAATTGGTGAAACTCAGATAAAATCTATAAAAAATTTTTTTTTAAATAAAACTAATTCAAAAGTTTTGAGTGAATTAAAAAAAAAATTGGAGATATTAGACTCAATTCAATTAACAACAACTGGACCATTAAAAAATAAGTCATTCATGTTAACGGGAAAATTAGTTGGAATGAGTAGAGCTGAAGCAAAATCTCTTATAGAACAAAATTCTGGTAAAATTATAAGTAACGTAAGTAAAAAATTAGACTTTTTAGTGATAGGGGAGAAGCCAACCAATAAAAAAGTAAACAATGCTAAAGCATTAGATATAAAAATTATTAATCAAAATGATTTAATGAAATTACTAAATAAAACTAACTAACCATCTTTTTTCTTTAAGACTTAAAAATTTTGAATATTTTAAATATATTTCAAAATGATATTTAAAAAGGTAATCTTTTTCAATTTTATTGAGCAGTTCAGAATTAATTAAATCTTTTTCTATTGGTGCAAATGTTAGATTTTCAAAATATAATTTATTTTTTTTCTTTTTAACATAAATCAAATTTTCAATTCTAACACCATAGTGATCTTTTTTATAATATCCTGGCTCATTACTTAAAATCATACCTTCTTTAATTCTTATTGAATTATGCTTAGAAATAGACTGTGGTCCCTCGTGAACATTTGAAAAGAAACCAACTCCATGTCCTGTTCCATGATTATAATCTAACCCATCATTTTTTAAAAATTTTCTCGCTCTAATATCAATTTTTTTTCCAGTAAAATCTTTTTTTAAATCGGTATTAAAAACAGCAATATGTCCCTTAAGAACTTTTGTATATACATCTTTAATCTTTTTTTCAGGTTTAGAAAAACAAATTGTTCTTGTTACATCTGTTGTACCATATTTGTATTGACCTCCAGAATCGCAAAGAAAAATTTTTTTTTTGTTTAATATTTTTGTATTTTTTTTTGAAGCTCTATAATGAACAATTGCAGCATTAGCTCCACTCCCAGCAATAGTGTCAAAACTTGGAAATAAATAATTTTTATTAAGTTTTCTAAATTTTTCTAATTTATTTTGTGCATCAAATTCAGTAATTCTTTTTCTTTTATTATTTTTTAACCAAAATATAAATCTTGTTAAAGCCAAACCATCATAAAAGTGAGCTTCAGACATATTTTTCAATTCTGTATTGTTTTTGATTGATTTTAAATGATAACAGGGATCCTCAGTCCCTATAATTTTACATTTTGATTTTATTATTTTTTCGTAGAAAATAGAGCATGTCTTGGAATCTACTATGAAATTTTTATTATTTAATTTTTTTATTTTTGATAATAATTCAGATGAGATTATTAATTGACTCTTAGTAATTTTTTTTTCTTTGATTAATTTTAAAGCTTTTCTTTTTTCTGAAACTAAATAAAGCTCATTTTTTTTACCTAATAGAAGATAACAATTTGGCATTGGACTATAGGGGCTGTCGTACCCCCTAATGTTAAGTATCCAGGCAACATTTTCTGGAGCAGTAATTAAAATAAAATCTGCTTTTTTTGATCTCAAAAAAAATCTTACTTTATTTATTTTTGAATAATGACTTTCCCCAACTACTTTTTTACTTAAGGAAAAAAAGGGTTTTTTAATAAATGTTTGTTGTTTAAAAATTTCATCAACCAAGTTTGAATAAATGAAATTAAATTTTATGCTTTTTGAAAAAAAATTTTTTAATAATGCACTTGTAAACAATTTTGGGTCTAAACCCAATGTTAAATTCTTTAATATTTTTTTTGGTGAGCTTTTTGGGATTTCAATTATTTTAAAATTTTTACCAGACTCTTTTTCAGCTTGAATAGTATATCTCCCATCGACAAATAAATAACTTCTTTTTTTTAAAATAATAGCAAAACCAGCAGATCCAGAAAAATTTGAAATAAGTTTTAGTCTATCTTTAGAGGAATATTCTGAGAAAAACTCATCATTTTTAGGTATTATATATCCATCAATATTATAACTAATAAATTTTTTTTTTAGTTTTCTAATAAAACTTACTGTCATTTAATTCTTTTTTGATAGCGTATCCATCCTGGACTTCTTGCACCTTCCTCAGGTTCAAAATCTTGATTAAATTCAAAGTCATCGTCCGGAACATTATCGTTGAAAAATGAATTTTTCTCCAAATTTTTTTCTGGTAATTCATCAATAAATCTTGATGCTAAACTATCTACCCAATCACCTTGATAAAATCTATTCATTGAAAAGGATACGATTGCTTTATTTTTTGCTCTAGTTAGACCAACATAAGCAAGTCTTCTTTCTTCCTCAAGACCGTTTTGTCCTTTTTCCTCAATTGATTTTTGGTGAGGAAACAATCCTTCTTCCCAGCCAGGAAGAAATACCACATCAAATTCAAGTCCTTTAGAAGCATGCATAGTCATCATATTAATTTTTTCACCTTCCCAATCTTGATCAATAGATGTTGCTAACGAGACATGTTCTAAAAAACTTTCTAAGTTATCAAATTCCTTCATTGCAACGATTAATTCTTTTATATTCTCTAATCTATTTTCATTATCTAAATCTTTTTTATTCTTTAACATAGCTGAGTAACCAGATTCATCTAATACCGTTTGAAATAGTTTAATATGGTTTATTTTTTTCGAAAAAATATCATCTCTCCATTTATCCACTAACATTAAAAATGAATTTAAACCAATTTTGGTTTTTGGTTTAAACAAATTAAGTTCAAGCATTTTTCTTGATGAATTTTCTAAATTTAATTTATTTTTTTTGGAATAATCATGTATTTGTTTAATTGCACTTTCACCAACAGATCTTTTAGGGTTATTAACAACTCTTTCAAAAGCAAGATCATCTTTTTCTTGATAAATTAATCTTAAATATGCAACACAATCTTTTATTTCAGCTCTT
>MDSV01146695.1_pt1 | contig 17260 bp, 15 predicted proteins | sample 810851 | NCBI WGS metagenome assembly MDSV01 (sample SAMN05326640, study PRJNA326480) | marine metagenome | isolation source: seawater | place: Atlantic Ocean: North East | collected 2012 | reverse complement strand
TCACTATCCTGAGTCAAAATAGCGGCATGCTGATAGATGTTTGAGGATGCATCGAGAACAATTGGTATCGATACTGCTGGTGATTTGTTACCATTATTGAATTCACTTAATGCTGCGACATAGGCTTGAGATATAGCAAGCCTTTGGAAACCTTCTGCCTTCTTTCGAAATACGTCTCCATCCGCCCAAATCGACTGATTAGCCAATGGATTGCTGACGACGGCGGTGAAGACTCGTTCAAGGAGTTGATTCATTTCAGAATCTTCAAAGACAGCATCGATATTTTTCCATGCTTTCGTAGAGAGTTTTTCTTGTAGGTTACTCCAAACTGAACAGTCTTGTTGACTTAATTCGATTTCACCCCACTTGAAGATTCCATGTTCATTAAATTCAATTTGTTGGGGTTTACGGCCTTCATAAATACGCCCAATTGCTCTTCTCAACCACTTCCAGCCTGATTCATTGAGGTTCTCTTCTTCTCCGAAAAGGAGCAAGCCACGGGAGAGGTCATCTCCTTGAGGTGAGAGAAGATTGGAGCAAGGATACATTCTTCCTCTCCAATCAAAACACCACGCATGCCAGAATTGTTTGGCTTCACTCTGAATTATGTCTGACGCTATCCACATTGTTTCCATCCATTCAGCGATTTGACTGAATGAAAATTCAGGAAATTTCCCATTGTAATCGATCTGATAACCGTATTTTGAATCGGTGATTTGAATCTTTGAAACAAACTCGCCAACCCGGTCGTACAACATTCTCATGCATGTATCAGTGATTTGTTCGTTGATCATCCAACTCGTCTGTTGCAAACGGTTGATGTTTGAAATAGCAGACTTTGATGGTTCAAATCTCTTTATTTTGAACATCTCATCGTTGTTGTTGTTTCGAATGAGTGGGTTTTTGATTTGACCAGCTTGGGTCAGGTATCCTCCACCGTGTTGATCCTTAGTTCGCTGGAGTGGGGGGGTAAACATCGGATCAATTCTATCCGTTTGAAAATGTTGGAGTAACGATCCTCCAGTGCGGATGTTGTTGTCCAAATCAAGGTGATTGAATTTAGCAAAGAGCTTGTCTTTGAATGAGTCTCTGAACGTTACATTCCACATTTTATGTTTCGATTGATTCTTCTTGTCATCATTATTGTCCGGAGTAATCTTTTGAATCTTGACAATTGTACCGAGCTCTACAATGACAAGAAGTAATTGTGCAGCGAGTTCCTTTGCCCATTTGAGTTGCTCTTGTTCTTGATAATCTGTTTTCTCAAAGAATATCGAAGGCTTGAGCCGAGTTAGTTCCGTAGCCATTTTATTGATAACTATCATAGATAGAGCATTCAAGCTATCTTTAAGGCTGTTTTCAGATTCTATGAAGCCAATTCGTTCACCATTTGGAAGATTGAACGTCATATCGATTTGATGTTCTTCACTTCCAACGAATGGGAAACATGCTTGAAACGCCCCTGAAATCGCTGCTCTGTGGCGTCTTTTCGCAAATTGATTTTGGTCGACCAAACCTGCCCTCAATTGGATTTTCCCATCCTTTCTCAATTGAGCCGCCTTGATGACTGCCTTATTTACATACTGAGAATCTTCTGGACAATGGATTATTGCGTTTAAAAATCGATCGAGTTTACCATGTCGTATGTCTGACAACATCTTGTGTGCCATGAATCCTTCAGTCTCGTCAACGTATGGGGAATCATCAAAAGTTTCTTCCTGAGTCGGCAATTCGAAGTCAAGAATATTTCCAGTAAACAGCCTACTTGACTGTGCGGTTTTGGAGTTCAGAAGCGATGAAATCAGGGCACTTAGCGCACTTTTCGAGATGTTTTCAAAGTAACGGGAAGGTGAATTTTTTTCTAAATGGCCTGGAGTAAACTGCCACAAATCTTCCCCGCAGGAAGGGCAACTGCTGCTTTCATCTGCACAATAATTGAGATGTGCCATTGTGTTGTACAGATCCTTGTCATGATGAAAAGCTCCGTCGAGTTCATCTTGGGTAAATTGTTCGGATGTTTCAAATTCGTTTGAGTCAAACAAATCGTATTTCTGGGAAACAGCTTCTCTGGCTTTTGCGAAATTAACCCAACGTTCTTCCATTATTGGACTCAGATTGATAATCTCTGCAACTACCTTTTCAGAATTATCAACAAGGGGTTTGAGAAGTTTCACTGTGCGGTTCCAAAGTTTCCAATCGTTTGAGGAGGAGGTCCGGTCAACGTTGTGATTGCACTTTGGACATGGAACGGTTCGATCCCAATTTTTGACTTCATCCCAGGATTGGAATTTATCTGTTTTTGAAGCCCAATCCCGTGGACGCCGTTCCATCCAAATCTCATTGAGTCGCTCGGTGAGTTGTTTGGATTCCTCCTCGATGAATTCACGAAATATGGCATTGATGTTTGATTGATATTGAATCCCCTGCTCTGCAAGAAATTCACTGAATTGGTTGCTTACAACGGACTGCGCATCCTCTTGTTCATGGAAGGAACCAATGGCATATCGGGATTCAGATCGCAGCTGCATCTCATATGCATCTTTGGAAATTGTGGCATCTGCTTCCATAACGTTCTTTCTTGTTGGCTCGGACTCTATATTTCTTGCGCGGGACATTCTATCTATAATCGATATATCCTCAAATTTACATTATTTTGTTTGAAAATGATTTTATTTTGTAAATTTAGAATTCTATCAACTAGAGATGTCCGACCAGCCTCTCTTGGAAACCTGTGTCCAACGTATACAAAACCACATACTAAGTCAGTCTGAAAACATCGAGTATCTCGGGATGCGGATGGATGATCCATCATGGTCCATCCGTCATGAGGGTGAGTCACTTTTTTCAATTTTCATGAGTCTTATCAAACTTATCGAGGACGCTTTTCGAGCTGGGCTCGATGAGGAGAAAGCCATTGGTGTTCCTGTCTTCACGAGTTATTCAGCATCATTTACGAATCTGCTCAGCGACATTGTTGAACTCGTCAATGGAAAGGATTTTGAGAACGCCTCGAAACTCTTTGATGCATGTTCACTCTTGAAAACAAATAACTCTAGATTTCGTGATCGGCCTGGTGAATCTTTGGAGAAGTACAGATACACATTCTCAAACCTAACGCTTGCTGATGTTCTCGTCATGGATTACGATATGACGGGCCGACCTATGTTCACAATCCCATTCCAATCGATGCTCAACAACAACGAGGAGATGAAAGATGAGTACGTTGCCATAGCACGGTTACTATTGAAACGACGGGGAATTACCAAAGAGATGTTTGCATCACTCCCAATTCCACTAGGATTAAGTGAACGAGGTGGTATCTGAATGCTTCGTGATCGAAAACGTGTGATTGGAACGCTTGAAGAGCGTATTAAACTCCACCAAGCTGCAGGGGATGTTCTTCAAAGAATGGGCACTTCTGGTATCTTTTCAGAGGAGGATATAGTATCACTTCAAACTGCTATCCTTGGATTCTTGCGAGAACCTGAACCCCGACTGCTCGGTATTTGCTCATATTCTAGAGATCATCGAAAGGCAATCAATGCTGGGGAAAGAACCTGGAGAATCCTCGTCAAGCGAAGTATGATTCATGACAAAGATGGAGAACTTGAAGCCACGCTTTACCATGAATTTCTACATGCCATTTTAGGTCACGACGAAGGTCATGGCCAGACCTTTCAATATCATGAGGCACTATGGCCTCTGGGAAGGTGATTGGAAAATGATTACATTTAATCACACGATTGTTATTGAAACGTCGTGTCATTATCATAGAGATGTTAGCAATAATCCCAATTTCTCAAGGTTTGAGCGAGCGTTGTGGTTCTAAAAAATACAAGAAAATAAATTGAAGGAAGGGACAAAGATGACCAAAATTAGCGAAGATGAAGCATATTACAAAATGGCACAAGCTGGAGAGTTTATTCGAAAGATTGAGAATGACAAGGAATTGATTGGCTTAATCAAAATGATGATCGAAAGTGGCCTTACCGATCAAGCCCCGGTTTCTAGAATGTGGGATGCTGTCAAAGGTTTACTGAGCATGATTGGTATACAAATCAACAAACCATCTGAACCTATTGGTGACATAAGAGAATTAACTACTGCTGAAATTGACTTTAGAAGAGAGCACTGGGAATGTAGTGACCCGTACCATTACTATCGTGATGGGGTCAGACATTGTACGGAATGCGGGAAGTGCGGACACCGTAAAGGAGATTCTTCCCATCTCTGCAAATGTGGTGCATGTCACACTGAATACACTGGAGAGAAGTGTCCCTCTTGTGGCAAATAAACAGAGGACGTCCCCCCCAATTGAACGGTTTGGCCGAAGAAAGGTGATTTGAGAATGAATTTTAAAGAATTGAATACGTTGATGAGTGAAGGATTATACTTTCTTTTCTTTACATCTTTAGTAATAGGGATAATGTTGGCAGTCTTGATTCCAATTTGTATGCTCCTGTTCCCAAAAACTTCGATACATGTTCTCGAGAAATTCATCCATTACAATACAGAATGTAATGAATTCACGTTGAAGCGTTTGAAAGAATGAATGAATCTCTGCCCAAAGGATTAATCCAGGCTCAATCAGAAATATGAAATGACAATGAATAAATGGTGATAAAATGAATAAGAACAATGAGAATAATACAACTGTAACAATGAACACTCCACTCGGAGAAATTAATCTAGATATGCTCGAATATCATGAAGCCAACAAACTTGCGAAAAACCATGTGAACCCAAAGGAGTTCTCTCTCGCACGCAAGACTGTTCGAGAGTTTTTGGGAACAGAGGATAAGATTGACTTCAAGTACTGGGAAAGCAAACTCGGTTCTCTGATTAAGATGCACATGGATCAGCACTTTTCAGATGCAATACTCCTCAACGAATTCGAATTCGATGGCCCACTACAAACCGATGCGATATACAGTAGTATCTCCCTTGGCGAGAAAGGTTACGCACGATTCATGACGAGTGGTTGGCGATTTTATGTCCGAAAAACTGCATCTGGTGAAGAAAAATTTGCTGTAAACTCTAGCGTCGACAGCGATGGTGATCAACGCTTAACCGTCATTACAAGCACTGATGGTCGCGGCCTTGAAATCATTGAGGAACTCATGGACAGCTTCTACGAAAGTGGTCCACTGAATGGTGGATTCTTCGACATCCAATACAACTTCTTGAAGCGGCATCAAAAGACCAACGAATTGATGGCTTGGAATCCTCGCATCAAGGAGGCACTGGAACGTGACGTCTTGAATTTCATCAAGGTCATGCCCATCCTGAAAGAAAATGGACTACCAAGCTCAAGAGGAATCATCCTTTCTGGTCCACCTGGAACAGGGAAGACGATGATTGCAAAGTCAATAGCATCGGAGACAAAAGCAACAACGATTCTCATTTCAGCAGAAATGATTCAGCAACGAAACGACATCAAATCAGCGTTCAGACTTGCACGCAAACTCGCACCTACACTGATTATCATTGAAGACATCGATACTGCAGGTACAGTAAGCCGCCGGTTTGCAGATCACCCCATTCTCGGAGAATACCTCCAAGCAATGGATGGAATCGAAGCCAACGAAGGGGTTGTTGTACTTGCAACAACCAATCACACGGAGAACATCGATCCTGCTATTTCAGATAGACCAGGTCGCTTTGACCGTATCATCGAAGTACCACTACCTGACAGAGAACAACGAATCAAGATCCTAGCGAATTTACTCGCTAAGATGCCAACAGATAATCTCGCTTTTGGCATCGGAACGGAGGACTATTTTGGTAACGAAACGATTGCCAAGATTGGACGGGATGCCAAGCATCTCTCTGGTGCATGGATACGAGAGATTGTCCACACTGCATTCATTTTTGCCACATATGATGGTCGAACCTCAATCAACGCGAATGATTTGAAAGCGGCACTCAAAGATGTCAAAGAGCGTCGTGGTCTTGCATACAAATCAACACCGAAGCTCGAACACAATTACCTCGAAAGTGATCGTGATATCGATGGCCTCTTTATGTAAACTCGACAATAAAATGTAAACATTGGAGAATATATTCTCCAAATCAAAATCCATCGCTTATGGATATATGGTGATATTATGCAAAACAAGAACATGAACAAGAATAAACAAACGTTGGAAGAAGTCATTGCAAGTGCGGAGGTGGGAGAAGATAATTTGGTAGCCGTAATTACGGATAACCGTTCAACAATTCGTACCACTTTCGAACAACGACCTTCAAACGACCAAAACAAACTTGCAACAATGATTTGGAATATTGGTGTTGAGTCCATTCTTAAAGCATCAAAGCATGGTATGCTCCTTATGCTTCAAGACCAGGGTGCATCAATCACATCATCTGTTAAACAAGTGATGAATTCAAACACAGAGAATTTCAAAGAAGATTTCTCCCAACTTGTAAACGACGTCTTTGTCGATGGTAGTGGAACTGTCCCCGAAATGCTTGATTCTTTCACGGAAGAGTTAACCGAACTAATTCAAAAGAATGTAAGTGGTTCAGAATCTAGCTTAGCCAAGACACTCGAGGCTCATATCGGTAAAGAATCTGATTTGATGAATGCTTTGGATCCGAAGTCTACAGAGGGCATTCCACACATTATTCAGGAGCGAATTCAACAAACACTCGGCAGTGTATTGGATTCGACAAATTCATCATCTCCGATTGCAAAACTCTTGTTGAACATCAAAGAAGCTACCGAAGAAGGTGACCTGAGTCGTACCGCTCAAATTGAAGAGATTACGAAGATTCTCGACGCTAATAATACCGAAAGTCCAATCGCAAGGCTTCTTCGAGAAGTGAACATCGCAGTAGAAGGCTCTGCATTATCAATTCTCAAGCAGAGTATCGAGGATACGCTACAAACTCAAAACGATACCATCCAGAAAATTTACGATATGATCTCAGAAACCCTAACGATTAAGAAAACATCCGACGGTACAACATTGCAAGGTGTTGAATTTGAAGAACAAGTCGGTGCATGTCTCGATGATATTGCTTCTGAACTAAATTTCGACAACGATGAGGTTGGAAACACAACTGGCGTCATTCCAAACTGCAAGAAGGGCGATTTTGTCTTGTGTGCTCGCCCGGATTCAAACACTCCTTCTCTCCGAGTTGTTTGTGAAGCAAAATCAGACCGTTCGTACAACAACGTGACCAAGGCAGTTGATGAATCCATTAAGTGCATAGAAAATCGTGCAGCTAGTTCTGCAGTATTTGTGTTTAATTCATCCCGTGCTAAAGGCACGTTTCCAGTTCTCAAGCGAATTGGCAAGGTCGTTCTTGTTCAGTACGATTACAACGACTCTACAAGCACGGATCGACTTCGTGCAGCCGTTGCCATCGCAACAGCAATTCATACGGAGTCAAATTCAACGGACAAAGCCCAGAAAGAGGCTATTGCAAGTGTTGTTGGACGACTCGAAAATGAATACAAGCGCTATGAAGTAATTGCAAAGTCAGCAGAATCCATCATTAAGAATGGTTCAAAGATTACAAGTCAAGTAAGTATTGCAAAGAATAAACTTCGAACGGTTATTGATCTCGTCAATGAAACTGCGCAAGCACTTGATGTCGAAACAACGTACACTGATGAGACGGTGGAATTGCTTTAAACTGTGAATGGCAAGGACTCGAAGAAGTGGTATCTATGCTCAATCAATTCGTAAAGAATCTGTTTCACTTTCAAGGTTCTCAGAATCCAAAAAATCTTGAGCAGGTCATCACAGATGCGTTCATTATCTTGGATGAATTAAACAAAGAAAATTGTGTATTCAACGGAACCAGTAGCAACTACAGTCTCAAAAAGGGTTGGTTGAAAAATCCAAAACTATCCATTACCCACCCTACTGATGGACGGACCAACATTAATCTTGATCGCCCATCATCAACAATCGCAAGTAAATACCTTGTCGCAGTACTTTACAGCATTGCATATTTGAAAAATAAAATTCAGTCTGCTGAATTATTTTACGAAGATAAGCAGGGTTCAAAGCAGAGTATTGCGAGTCGGCATGGTCCAGAAAAATCCGATTACATGAAAAGCTTGATTTCAAAAATGAATGATGAGAGTTTTCTGAATGAACTCGAACAGTTCATCGAAAAACCACTACCTGATCATCTAACGGAAGTACAACGTTCGTTACTGGATGGGGCGAAGCAGGGAGTTGTTTCTCAATCCGAGGTTCAAAATATTATGAAAACCCACGGCATTAAAGCTACAGAATTAATAAGGGAATATGACAGATTAAAGGTAACCTTGGGCCAAGATATGCGTATTCCAGATCAAGTTGTTGTCCCAGAAATAGACCTCATAAAACATGAAGAACAAATGCAAAACATCGTTGAGGTTCGCGACCGAAAGATAGGTCGCCTTGAAACAGATATTGCTCGACTGAACGCTGAAATTGATTCATTAAATTCCAAATTGAACGCTGAAATCCAAAAAAGCGAGCAACTGCAGAACCGTGGGCTTATTGCTCGGATATTGAATCGAAAAAAATAAATCCCAACTAAACCTAACATCAATTGGAGAGCCAAGTATGAATCAAATTATCATTGGACTAGAAGCTCACGACGGGTCTGGTAAATCAACTACCGCTAAAGAAATTCAAACGCTTTTCAATGGAGAGGTTTTCTTTACAAAAGATGAGATGAAAAATAAGAGGGATGTAATTTACAACTCAAAGGCCAGCCAGAAAGAAAAGATGGACCAAATCGAGAAAACATATGTACAAGAGTCTCTCGATTGTTTAGAACAGACAAAAAATGCATCCTTTGTCATCCTCGATCGAACATGGTTATCTAATTCAGTTGAGGAGAACGTACGTGACATGCTTGATAAAGACGTAGAGCCGTATTTTGCTGATCGAACCATTCCTGAAGGGGTTGTAAAGCCTGACTTGATTTTCCAGATATTGATTCCTGAGGAGGAACGTCGTCGAAGAGTTGCAGATAGAATTGCAGAGAAGAAAGAAAAGATGAAAAAAAGAGATCATCGTTTGAACGATGATGCCGATTATCGCAGTGAGCTTGAAAAAGAACGTGTAGCGTATGGTTGTATTCCATTGAGACTTCGGCTAAGAGATCCGAAAGTGTGCGCACTCAGGGCAGCACAAGTGCTTCTCGGAAATGAGAAGATTCCTCCTCTAAAAATAAAATTATCAGATTGAATCTAACTGAACGTGGTTGCATTTTGTCCAACTTTGCAAATCTTCGCCAGAGATTTCAGAGATTGCTTTCTCATATTTTTCAAACGTATTTGATTGGAATTTCAAAATAAGTTCTTTGTCGGAAGTAATCTTTACTTCTTTGAGACCCGATTTGATGAACTTAATACCTTTCTTCCCTCTTACTGTGAGAAGCTCATCAAACCCTTTTACTGCATGATAAGCATCATCATTGGGGATGGTATTTTGAAACGAGGTCTCAGCAGATTTGAGATTATCATAACCGTCCGTAAAGAGTTTATTCATCCATCTTGGCAACTCTTTCTCATCCGAGTTGACAAGGGCAAGAAATTCATGAATGACCTTGTTTCTGAAGTTTCTCAATTCGTCGAGCTTGTCGAAAACTTTCTTTTTGATGCCTTTTGATTCGTGCTTCCTCATCATGTTGATGACATCTTTCCAATTCGCAAAAACAGCCAGCATGTCCTCACGTTGAGGGGCTGGGACGTACAACTCGTTTTTTTGTATGAGGTAGGCTCTACATTTCTTTTCAATACTGGACATTTTGACGATGATATCCATGATGAGATGCTCATTTAGAAACACATCTTCAGCCGTGAGGATGCCTGGCCATTTGTCACCACTTTTTTCAGAAAACAATGGTTTGAAATTGTTTTTTTCCAGTTTTGATATGATCTGTCCAACGCTTGCAGAAGGTTTGATTCTCTGAATATCGGAAGTCAGAACTTTCGATTTGCCGCAACCTGTAATCAACTTATATGGCTTATTTGAGCTATCTTTGAGCAGAAGGTTGTCCCACTTGTTCGCCACCGCGAAGAGTTTGTAGGCCAGCCATAGAACACCATCATCATCGTCATGTAATGAGGCAGCAGGATATGTCATGAACTGTTCAACAGTTCGTGGAATAATGCTTCGCTCAGGAATTGAGAGAGAAATCTTCTCTTTTGGCATTGTTCCATCGTAATCTTTCAACGGTTGCAAGAGCGATAGGATTTTCACAATCTGAGTTGAGACCACTTTGTCACTTTGCAACTTCTTTTTATCATCAACGAGTTTCGCAAGCCGCTTTATCTGATTGAAGACTTCGTCAGCGAGATGAAGGTACGATGGAGCAGGTTCTCCGAAGTATTGTTCATTCCAATGCCACTTCGAATGATACAACGATGCTATTTTCAAACGAAGATAGTCTCTCACTTCATTGCAATTGAGCATACTCATAGAAAGTACGCTAATGGGTTGGTTGGTCTTCTCATCAACAACAAACAAGATGTGATGTTCGTTTGACAAGATTTTGAACAACGCCTCAAGAATTGTCGTTCCTGGTTTTGCTGTGGCGCATTCCTCCAGTCCAAGAATGAAGACATGCTGCTCAAGATCACCGTCATGCAGCCTTCTGCGAGCAATGCGTTCGACTTTTCCATTGTCCATAATTAACGGAATTGAATCAAATCTTTGGCTTTTGAGAACATTCAAGATAGCACGATGGGCTGTCACTTGCCAATCCTGACTATCGGTGTATTGTATTGGATCGTAGCAATACACTAGACCGTTACTCGCAATCGATTCGACAAAAAGCCCCATTGACACTCCTACATCTCGATATGATATAGAATTAAGCAAGAAAATTATTTTGTTTTCTGACGACAATATTTTGTAAATTTCAAGATGTTTCGATTACAGATACTATGAACATTGAAGTTATCTCATCTGCATCAGAAGAAACGTTGATCTCCTTTGGCGTGTTTGCTTGTGCATTCGCATTCACACTGTGGAAAATTTATTCCATTCAACGATCTAAGATTCAATTCTATGAATCACAAGACGAATTAGGTCGGCAATCCATGCAAAACGAATTGGAAACAATGGACAATCTCATCGCAGCGCTAGAAAGGGAATACATTGAGGTAGAGAAGAATATCGAACAGGATCTTGTTCACCTCGAAATTCAAAATACAACACTTCATCCAAAACTCAAGAATTTTGAAATGAAGCAATCCGCTGGATCAGAATCAACTCAATCCCTCCTTACGCAAATGGAGGCATCGTTGCATTCGATTCAGGGCGCATCACCAGCACGGGATGCTGGTGTTTTGTTGCAGCCCGTTCGGATGTTGCGGGACGTCGTTACCGACATGAACAACACAATAGGAATTGTGGCTATGTCAAGTGAACAGCAAAATCAGCTAATCAATCAACTCCAAACTAACCTTACGCTAATCAAGCGAGGACACGGTTTGGAGTGAACTAAAGGAAGTGAAAAACATGGAAGAAAAGAAGAACGAAATTAACACGCTCATCCCACGAAAGATTTTGGTACCAATCGAAGATACAAAGCCAGAATTTTCTAGGCCATCAATGTCGATGAAGTCAAATGATCACACTCTTGGACAAAACAACTTTGTTGAGTCGAATAAGAGTGACGTATTCCAAAACAAATTCAACAATTTCATCAAGGAATTCTCATCCAACGATTTCTCAAAGAGTTTCCCAAAGATGACCTCTAAGAAGGATGGAATGATGAACGCTCAACCACAACAGCAACCTCAGATGGTGAACAACGAACAGAAGGATACTGAATCTCAAAATAAGGGTAATTCAAAGCCAAACCCTCAGAACACCAAATTCTTCCGCTTCCCGAATCAAGAGATGCCAATCGGCGGATCACCCCAACTAGTTCATTGGAAGAACCCGGTTCTCCACGAAGTCATTCCAGTCCAAGGTTCCGAATCACAATACGTTCGCTTTGCGAATTGGCATCTTAATGGTGCGAAGATTTGGATTGGAACCTCTGCAACAAATGCAACACAAGAGGTTGGCCTCAACCCAGCCACTGGCGTCACTGGACTTATTCCTCTCGCAATCCAAGAACTCGCCCAACTCACCGAATCTGCGCGAAGGCTAGCCCCGAACAAGTTGGATGCAGAGCAGCGTGAATTTCAATTTGGAATCGTATGTGTCCTCGGTGGCCAGGATCATGCAGCCCTCCTCCGGCAAACCAAGCTCCATAACATGACCAACCAATATACGAAGGCCTTCCGAGCTGCAGGAGTTCCAAATGCAAGTCTAAAAGCATCATTGTACAATGACAACGGGAAGCTCATCGCTTTCGAAGTCGACCTTGGAAACGCTACAAAGTATGGAACAGGTCGTCACCTTCTCTTCCTCCATCCTGCAAATGACATTGGTGGAGGGAAGTCCGATGAAAGTTTGACTGATGGCCGACTTTCCTTCCAGGCTTCAAGCCTTGGGCGGGAATTTGAATGGTGGAAGGCTGCACTTGAATACGGAAATGGACGAATTGGGTCCATCGAGACTACACTCGGCGGAACGGCTCGTTTGGGTCGTTATGCCCTACTCGCTGCACGAATCCCACGAACACTCTTTGCAAAGGATGCGACTGAAATCCTCAACGTCGATCGTGCTGATTGGGTGACTGAAAACATCCAATCTCAAGTCCAGGAGTATCGTGCAAATTATGCAACTACGCTCCTTCGGACGGCCTGGGGCAAGGCAGGAACACGCTTCCACGACATCCCGGTCACGCTTGTTGATCGCTTCAATGACACAATGCGTATGGTCCACCGTACTCGTTCAAGCATCGCTCTCATGCGAGAACTCTTCCTTGGCCATCCAGACATGGAACTCCTTCGTGGTGACATCTCGGACGAGCGCATTGCAATTTCTCGAGAACAAGCCATCACTGAGTCCGACTACATGACGATTCATGACACTGTCAAGGATCCAAAGGGACCGTGGCAACAACGTCGTCGTATTCGAATGAGTACCAGCATCCAAATCTCACGAGGAAAGCTCCTCTCAATGGCTCGTGCCGAGAATCCACAAACTGCGCTTGATGATGCAGAAATCATCCTTGAAGGCGTTCGAGGACTTGCAACCAGCAAGGAAGGGGCACTTCCATCTGGAGGGTTCATTGTTATCGATGCACTCGTACCAAACCAACTTCTTGAATCTGGAACAGGATTCACACAGCAATCGGTCAACAGGGCAGTTGAATTGCTTGGAAAGGGCCTTGAATCAAAGGGAGCTGAGAAGATTCTCATCAATCTCTACAAGGTACCAGCAGAATTCTCTGATGGCGACTCTGCCATCACAGTCCAAGTGACTGAAGATCAGCCAGGTACCAACGTGCTGATGGTCTCCACTGAAGAAGTCAAGACGCATCAAAAGCGGACCATTCTTCAGAATCCTAACTTGGACTCGATTACTGATACTACGGTCTCCCGAGTGTTCGGGTTTGGTCGACTGCTCGGCCGAATGGTCACAGCCCATCTCGACAGTGGATACCACCATTGCGTCGAAGATGGCGAATTGATTCTTGCGTTCCACCGCCATTACTACGGAGGTAACTTCGGAAACAGGCCGGATATCCTGCCTGGCGGTAACGATCGAAAGCGTAAGAAGGAAGAAAATAAGTGAGGTGAAGAAATATGGAAATTGTAAATGCAGTATTGTTAATGTGTGCCCTAATTCTCGTTTGGGGAGCGATTAATCTAGAACGACCTGGAGCCCAGCGTGTTGAACTCAACCAGTCGGATCAACTCAATGATTCGATTAACTTCCTAAAGAAGTTGAAGAAACCAAGTGCAAAGGAGCAAAGCCAGGATCGAAGGGCTCAAGCCTTCAAATCCCACGTTGATAGCGTATCTGAAGAGATTCCAAGCACCATGGATTCAATCGAAGAATCGTTTGAGCAAATCCAATATGGACAACGTCGAAAGGTGAAGCAACTGCAACAGCTTGTTACAGATATTCACACACAACTTGAGACGTCAAACCAACTACAGAGTACCACAACAACCCAATCCATGGAAGGTTTGGTCGAACTCAAGGAACAAATCGCAACATTGTCTCAAATTGTCCCACAACTCAAGAATTACATCGAACACAATTCGTCTGTGCTCGAAGAACTCCATCGAGACACCCAAATGGTGAAGGAAAGTGTTGGATATTGATCGAATCAAGCAAGAGATGGCCGATGCAAAAAGGCATCATCTCGACACTCTTGAACAACTTGGAAATATCGAGTCGCCCCATCTTGATGGGCAAGTTCGATCTCTGCAATACAGCATCCGCCACGCAATCCTTCGACCGATTGAACGTGCGGAATACATCATCGAAATGATCGAGCAAATCGGGATTGATGAACTTCCAACCTTCCTCCTCAATGACTGGATGGAGGAACTTACCAACATCAAGAACCTCAGTGGGGGCTATGACAATGAAGGAGACCATTCGTAATCTTGCCAAAGCGCTTCGTCAATCGAATCGCGCCTATGAATGTCTCATCCAATTTGGGAATCAGTGTTTGAATCATTTTGTCCCACTATCTGGAAGCATCGAAAATCCATTGCACAGGACATTGCTAGATCAATTTCGATCGCAGTGCTCGATTCAACTTTATGAGAATGAGAAACTCATCTTTGTGGCTACAAAGTTGATTTCAGAACCAGAGTTGATGGACAGGCCTGAGATTACTCCATATCTTGCTCAACTCGGTGCAGTTGATAGCTCTCTGAATGATGGCTTGTACGGACGGCCAATCCTTGGATTTCTCCACCCCATAATCTCAGAATCCGTCATTGACATCATCCATCAATCCTCAGATTGTTCGTCCTGGGAAGAATGGAAGAACAACCTCAATGCAACCCAACTGCACATTCAACAATTAATCGGTTGCTTCCCGATCCAGCATCCAGTCTCAACAATTCTCGTTGGACTTCACGCCTCCTACACATCAATCGCCAACACCATTACGGAGCAAGAAAAGATTGAACGTACCCTTAACCAACTCGTTGAACACTCAGCAGAGGTTTCTCATCCCGAGCATGCTGCTCACTTTCGACTGTATGCGCTTCGACTCGAACAGCAGCGCCTTCCTCTACCGATTTACATTCAAGGAGATGAGGAAGAATGAACAGTTCGTTCGCATCCTTGGTGACCTTGGTCTTCCTTTTACAGGCTTTGGTTTATTTTTGGGCTTGGGTCGAAAAGCGACTCAAACCCGTATTGTCCAAGTTTCAGATCATCGAAAACGATGTTACGATTCTCCATCACATCGGTGTCAAGTATGCTGAACGCGGTATCTTCGTTCCAGAACAGATTCTACGCGAACCACGTTCGCAGCTCTTGATTGAAATCAAGCGCCTCGAATCTCGCCTCATCTTGGAACTGTGTCTCTTGACCACTGCGGGATTGATTCCGCCCATCGCCATGCTCTTGTAAGCATGAAGATGTACCACACGGAATCTTGTAATACTGGAGTGGTTTGTTCAACCTGTGGGTCGAATTAAAGTCAAGCGAATGGAATTCCCAATTCCTAAAGCGGATGACGGTCACATAGCTGGCAGCTATGGATTCAACGCAGGCATCCGGGGCAAACCTGTATGGTTTACTTTGTCCATCGATCAAATTGAGAAATATCACTTGATTACACTCAAAGCATCCTTCAATTACAAGCCTTCAGCCTCAAACCCGAACGAGCATCGATGCCACAGCAGAGTTGGAATGTGGACCGCGGTGAAGGATACACCATCTCTACTCTCAAACTCATCAAGCAGCGACAGTTATCAGCACGGCGAGTCGAGTGAGTTCAACATCCTCCTCAATGAATGGAGGTTTGGAAAGGAAGCACAGATCACCTTCGAACTGAGGAACTCCCCCTCATACGGCGAGATACAAATCGCGGTATGCGCCATGCCTTGGTTTCTTCCTAATGAGGAAACGAAACTCACGATAACGCTCGAATGTGTTGAAGAAGGAGACATGCTTCCATTCAAGATAGATGAGAAAGTTATCTCATTGAATTGTGTAGAAGGAAGCCCAGAAGTTCCATCCAACATGATTCTAAAGCTGTTTGATGAGTTTGGAGCATTCAACATCGATGGGAATGGTAACTCTGTCCATCCAAAGCAACTCTACACCTCTGAAGCATTAAAGGAACAATTGATGCAACACCCGAACAAAAAAGTCGATTTAGCTTACATCGGAACAGACACAACGGAAAACATTCGAACCTTGATTCGTCGGATGAAGGACGATATAGGCCTTGAAAAAATCAAACATTTCTATGTGTATTACAAAGAAGGCTGGGATACTGAACTTTTGAAAACATTCCCAAATCTCAAACTTGATCGAGGTACAACAAGCCTGAATGAAAAATTGAAACTCATTAAATTGCCCAAAGATGGCAGTTTACCAAAAAAAATCGCCTCAGTCGATTACACCGTTTCGACCTACGTCACCCCTTGGGCAACTGCTGATGAAAAAAATCGAACTCAGTACATCGAACTACTGAACTCACTCATGGGGAAAAAGAATTCAAAACTTATCTCTATTGATCCAGAGAACTCATCCAATGTGATTCGCGATTATTGTGATGACTTCAATTTGCATACAACATACATTGAACAATTGGATTTAATGCCAGTTGACGAAATTGCCACTTCAAGTAAGGTCATCGATTGTACCATCTGGGAGAAGAAAGCCGAGGTGGGTGAATGAGCAACGATCCCACCGATACCATCCTGGACTACATGAAGAGTTTACGAAACAGCATGATGTTTGGACGATGCGCTGGAAAAACGACTCGACTCTCCAAGTTGCATCAAAACAGGCTTGTTAGCGAGGAAACAAGGACAATTGCACGCAATGAACTTTACAGGCTTGCAAATATTTTGACCAGCGCCCTTGATGCAATGAGCGACGACGAAGAGAGAGAGATTGCTTACCTCAATTTTTCAAATGAAACTCGAACTTTTTTGAGAGAAATCAACCAATTCTTTACTGATAATCCAAATATGCTCACTGAAACCAAACTTCCGAATCAAGACATCTTAGATTTCAAAGCCAAATCTCAGGAAATCATAGATTTAATTCAGCCTGAATCACTGTTACGATTTGAGGCCGAATTCTTAGAACTTGTAAAGAAATTTCAAGGATTGGAAAATCTTGACAAAAAATCAACAGAAAAACTCACCAAACTTGTCCAAGGTTCAATAAATCGTAAAAAGGAATATTCTGAG
>MDSV01104576.1_pt1 | contig 17260 bp, 17 predicted proteins | sample 810851 | NCBI WGS metagenome assembly MDSV01 (sample SAMN05326640, study PRJNA326480) | marine metagenome | isolation source: seawater | place: Atlantic Ocean: North East | collected 2012 | reverse complement strand
TAACTTATTAAAAATATAAATTACTTTCTTTTTAAATATTCAAAAAAGCCAAACCAAAATAAACTTAACAATATATAAATAATTGTTAGAATTTTAGAATCAAAGCGCTGCTCTAATAAAAAAATAATTATACAATTAAACCAATTCAAAAAGGATAGTAAAAGTCCAGCATTTAAATGAGAAATTCCTTTATCTAATATTATATGGTGAAGATGATTTCTATCTGCAGAAAAAGGAGATTTTTTCTTTAAAATTCTTACAAACATAACTCTTAATGTATCTAGAACTGGAATATTTATCATGCTAATAGCAAGAACAGGAAAATTTTCTAGTTTAATTGAAAAAACAGTTGCCAAATTAGAACTGGATGAAGTAGTTATATATGTGATCAAAAAATAGGCAATCCAAAAGCCTATAAATAAAGAACCTGCATCTCCAATAAATAATTTCTTTCGTTCTGAAAAATTAAATTTTAAATACATAATAAACGATGCAAGAAAAACAACAGACATTGTATTAAGAGTGTAAAATCCATTTATACTATTATTAAAAAGAAAAGAAATAAAGAGAAAAATTGAAAAAATTGACAGATATCCATCAATACCATCCATCAAATTAATTGAATTCATAATGGATAAATACACAAAAGTTGTAAATAAAAATCCTGGAATAATACCAATTTCATAAAAGCCTAAAAATCCATGAAGGTTTGTAATAATTCCTTCAAAGTCCTCGTTGAGGAAAGAGGAATACACTGTCATCAAAACTAAGAAGGTCAGAATTATGTACTTTTGGAAAGCATTAATTTCATTAAAATCATCATAAAAACCAACAGCAGCAATTAGAATTGAAGTTCCAATAAGTGCAGAAATCTGCGTAAACTCAACAAAATCTAAACTATCAAGAACAACAACTGAAACCAATAAAACTGTGGCAATAACTATTCCACCTCCGGTAAAAACTTTACCAATGTGTACAGACCTTTGATTTGGTGTATTTGTTAAATTAAAATTTTCAGCAAATCGAACATACCTGGAAAAGATAAATTTGGAAAGTATTAAAATTAAAACAAATAAACCTAAATAATATATGTATGGAGGGAAACCTAAATTCATTTAATTTATGTATTGAATATATAGCAAATTACAAATAAAAAAATAATAACTTTATCTTATGATATTTAATATATTTAAATCAAAACCTACTTTAAAACAATTAATCCCTGATGGATATGTAGATATTCACTCACATATTCTCCCTGGAATTGATGATGGAGCAAAAAACATTGATGAGTCTGCAGAAATGATTTCAAAAATTAAAAGTATGGGTTTTTCCAAAATAATTGGAACACCACACACATATCCAGGGCTGTATGAAAATACAACCGAATCGATAAAAAATTCCTATGAAAGTTTAGTAAGTCAAATTTCTGATGATATATCAATCTCATACGCTTCTGAGTATATGCTTGAAAAAAGTATTATTGAAAAAAGTAGAAAAAAAAATCTCCTATGTTTAAAAGATAATTATATTTTAATTGAAATGAGCTTCATTTCAGAACCTATTGGATTATTTGATATAATTTATGAAATAAAAGTAAATGGGTACTCTCCAATTTTAGCACATCCTGAAAGATATCTATTTTATGATAGTATTAATGATTATTATAAACTTAAAAAATTTGGCTGCTTATTTCAAGCTAACTTACTGTCAACAGTTGATTATTATGGAAAAAATGTTAGAAAAAAATTGGATAATCTAATTGAGCACAAGCTCATTGACTTTAGTGGAAGTGATATACATAATATAAGACATATTAATGCATTTGAAAATAAAGTTCGTTCTATTAAAATAGATGAGTTGAATGTTATAATTGAAAATAACAATATATTTAAATAATAGATTTATGGTTTATTAGTCGTCTTCAAAATCGTAGGTATATCCATATCCATAATTATATTTGTATTTATAACCATATTGATATCCGTATTTATAACCATAACTGGCACTATTTCCAACTGCATTTAAAACAATATTTAAGTTTTTAATCTGCTTACCATTGTAAATTTCATTTATGAACTCAACTATTTTAGAGTCTGTGAAATTAGTTCTGAAAATATAAACGACAGAGTCAGCTAGATCAATATACTGCAAAGTATCAGCAACTAGCATACATGGTGCAGAATCAATGATTATATAATCATAATCATTTTTAAGCATAGTCACAAAATTTTTAAAAATATCACTTGAGAGAATTGCCGTTGGGTTGGGAGGAATTGAGCCAGAAAATAAAACATCTAAGTTTTCAAATTTATTTATGTAATTTTTATAATTTTTAAAATCTTTATTATAAATTAATTCTGATATACCTTTTTGTGATCTGTCAACTCCAAAACTTTTATGAACCTGTGGGTTCCTCAAGTCAGTTCCTAATAAAAGAACTCTTTTACCCTTGCTAATATCACTAGCAAGATTCAAAGCAGTGTTAACGGATATAATAGTTTTGCCTTCACCTTTTATCGATGAGGTAAAAATTATTGTTTGACATTTTTTGTTTTCTGAATCCCTAAAGGATGTAAATCGTAAATTAGATAATAATATTCTTATACTTTCAGAGATAATTGATCTAGAAGATAAATCAGTTTTAATCGATTCAATATTATCGATAAAAGGAATTTCAGCTATTATTGGAATATTATTGTCTAAAATTTTTAACATTTGATCCTTGTTGTGAACTTTATTATCCATAAAAAACCAGACATAAAGAATTAAAAAATAAATAACTAAAGCAAGTATTATAGAGCCAAAATAGATTAATATAGTATTAGGTTTTTTAGAATTGATATCTTTGATAGAATAATCAATCACCTTGATAGTCGGCTTAACAACGGCTGAATTAATTGATGCTTCTTCTCTCTTCTGTAATAATAATAAATATAAAGCCTCCTTAATAGTAAGTTGTCTTTCAATTGAGCGAAGTGTTTTTTCATTTTCTGGCACCCTATTATACTCATTATCAAATTCTGACTCTTTTAATTTAAGGTTATTCAATTTTAAATCTATCGAATTCGAGAAATTAGCTAATGAAAAGGAAATATTTTGAATCAAATTATCAAGTTGGGGCTCTAGTGATTTAACCAAAAAATTATTAGAACCAGCCTCATTTTCATAGGTATATCTATCAGAAATAATTTGATTATATTCGTTAATCATATTATTTAGGTCGAAATTTTCTAAACCGATATTTATTGGCAAATAATCGTATTTTGAATCTGAAACTAACTCAATTAAGTATTGTGCAATTTGCTTTTGTGAATCTAGCTCAAATATTTCACTGTTATAAGTGAACTTCAAGTTAATATTATTACTGGCATCTACATCCACATTAGAAATATTATTTTCTTGCTTATAATTTTGTTTCTTTAATTCAATAATATTTAGTTCTTCTTTAATTATTTTTTCCCTTTGATTAACAAAATCTATTGTCCTTTCATATTCAAGTTGTCTGTCCGATATACCATCCTCGTCAAAAAATTTAACTAGATTGTTCAAGTAATCTAAGGCTATGTCTGTATTTCTATGAGTTAACTTAATAATTAACTGATCACTGTCTTTTCCAAGCGGCTCAACAAATAGAGGTTTTATAAAGTTATTTGCTTGATTCTTCACTGAATTTAAAATCAGCTCTCTTGAATTTGAAAGATTTTTATCTGAGTGAATTGTAAGATTAAAAGGGAGATTATGGTTTTTATCAAGTGTAGATAATGAACTAAATTTTAAAGAATTGATAATATTAGCATCTTTATCTAGTGATGTAATTTGTAATTTATTATTATTAGTGCTAATCTTAAATACTAACTTATCATCAATGAGATCTGTATCAATATTAAAATCTAATGAATATTTTTCATACCAAGATTCTTTAGTTGTCTGAGAAGTTTTTATTTTACCTTTTGTAAAATATAGAATATTTGCTTTTGTCTCACTTACAACTATCGAATTTAAACGAATAGACATAAGCCTGTTAATTTCATTTTCAAGATTAATCATCGACCTGTTAAATACAGTAAGTTCAGTTGGAAGTGCCATTTCACTGTCTTGTGCCTCATCCATTATCTCAACAGTTGTATATACTTGATAAGTGGTTTCTGCGTATCTTAGATATATAAAAGAACAAAATATAAAAATTGACAGCAGTATCAATAAATAAGGCCAAAAACTAAGATATCTAAGGATTTCGTTTCTTAAATTCTGAGTGGCATAAGAATCATAATCAGGATCAGACTGCTTATTTCTTTGCATAATTTAATTATTTGTGATTAATATCACAGATGACAGAATAAAGGATAATGCACTCAGCAAATTGCCAAAATTCCCAATAATACCAGCATTTTTAATCCTTGCGCTGTTAGCATTCACTATAATAATATCGTCTGGAAAAATCTGATAATTTTCTGAGACTAACAGTTCAGATGAAGTAAGATCAACAGAATTTACCAATATTTTACCCTCTGATTTAGAAATTATCCTAATATCATTCCTTTTACCATTGATAGTTAAATCACCTGCAATACCTATTGCCTGAAAAATATTCATATTATTTTCCAAAAAGGAATATCTTCCTGGATTTTTTACTTCTCCAATAACAGTGAAGTAGTTATTTAAAATCTTTACATCTACTAGGCCATTTTTTAAAACTTCCTCTTTTTCTAGAAGCTTTTGTAATTTAACAGAAACTTCATTTAAAGTTAAGTCTTTAACAAAAACAGGATTCAAACCAGGAATATTTACAAATCCATTTGAGTTAACTAGATATCCTTCGATTTGGTAAGTTAACATATTAGCAGATATTACTCTATTATCAATTCCATTATTGAATAAAGAGGCTAAGTTTGAGGATTTTGAGGAAATTTTGATTCTTAGAATATCATCAGGCTGTATTTTTATATCCTTATACTCAAAATTATAATTGATTGCAGAATTAGTATCCTGCATTAACAGAATATCCTTTTTTGTTGAACATGAACAAGTAAAAATGAAGATTAATAAGATTATTCTCACGCGTAAATTTTTTACAAATTTAAAAATAATTGAGCTTTAAAAAAATTAAAATAGAGTACACTTTTTAGTTAATTTTTTTAAATAATAAAATTATTTTTTATTAAAGATTTTTTCTAATACTATTCTGGATAAATAAGATCGATACTCTTTGTAAATCAAAGACTTATAAATAATATTTATCCTGTTCTTTAAAATTAGATAAATTTTAATAAAAGTAAGTTGAAATTTTGTTAATTTATTGTTGATTAACCTACTTTCAAAAATACTCAAATACCAATCTGTATACTTATTATTTTCATATTCTAAACTATCAACTTTATTAAAAAGTTCGTAACATGCTGCCAAAAAACAATTTAAAGGCTTAGTTAGATTTATTAATGAATTCACTGCATCTTTTGCATTAGTTTTTTTAGATAATAAAAAAACATCATAAGCATTTCTAAGTGTAATTGTTTTATAATAAAAACCATTATCATTAATTTGATTTGAAATTATTGATAAATTTAATTTGTTTGCATAACTAAGAACTGCAGCTCCTTTGAATATCTGACTATCCTTTTCTACAAAACAATAGTTAAATTCTTTAGTATAATTTTTCAGGACAATCTCATGATGAATTTCTACAGCTGCAATTCTATCTTTTTTTTTTAGCCTTGGGAAATGTCTGTATGGTAATTCATACGGTATTTTTTCAACAAAAAAATATCCATTTTTGGTTAAAACTTTGATCGCTTTCGTATAATCTTCTTTAGAGAAAATAAAATCAATATCTCCAACCATTCTTTCTGCAATGTCATTGTAAATTCCAGCCAATAAATTACCTGTTCCTTTCACGAATAAAGGGGTAATATTATTAGCTAAAAGTAAAGTGTTTAATTCATGTGCTTGTGAAATTATTTGTTTATTCCTCTCCCTATTCAAATTAGTCAAATGTTCCATCCAATTAACTAATTCTTGTGGCAAATACTTTAAAAAATTTACATATTTTAGATTACAATACAATGCAGAAAATACATAATGGCTACTACTTATTTTAACTACAGCTTCCCAATCTACAACAGTGGTTTTCAAAATAGACTCTATTTCATCTCTATTTTTTTTTTCTTGAGAAATAGTTAAAGATTTAGCAATAAAAAAAAAGATTTCTTTATAATTCAATTATCATTTTTTATTTAAAATTATTTAGCGAGATCAATATAGATTCAGTTTTATTTATTAAAATACTTGAGCACATCTTAAAACCAATTTTTAATATATTTATATCAAAACCATTAAAAAGTTTCTTAAAAAATCCTTCTTCTTGAAACATAACTATTTTAATTAAAACTGCAAAAAATGTTATGTATCTTGTGAAAAAAAATTGGAATAATATAAGATTCTTTTTTCTTTTCATTTTCTTCTTGCACATTTCTATATTTTATTTATTTTTCTAAAATAATCACGATAATCTTCAGAATTTATATTTTCCAGCCAATCTTTGTTATTTAAATACCAAGCAACCGTTTTTTCTATTCCTTCTTCAAATTGCAAGGAGGGCTCCCAGCCTAATTCATTCTTTAACTTCGAAGAATCAATTGCATATCTAAAATCATGGCCGGGTCTATCAGTAACATATTTAATTAGATTTTCAGAAGAACCTTCCTCTCTACCGATTAATCGATCAACAGTTTTAATAATCGTCCTTATCAAATCAATATTTTTCCATTCATTGAATCCCCCAATGTTATATGTGTCACCTAATTTTCCTTTGTGAAAAATAGTATCAATAGCTCTGACATGATCGTTGACAAATAACCAATCCCGAACATTTTCCCCTTTTCCATAAACAGGAAGTGGTTTGTTATGTATTATATTATTGATAAATAAAGGAATTAATTTTTCCGGAAACTGAAATGGACCATAATTATTTGAACAATTAGATATCACTACAGGCATTCCATAAGTGTCTGCAAAAGCTCTTACAAAATGATCAGAGGAAGCCTTTGACGCAGAATATGGAGAGTGAGGATCATAACTGGTTTTTTCAGTAAAGAAACCTTCATTTGATAATGAACCATAAACCTCATCAGTAGACACATGATAAAATAATTTATTGGTAAAGTTCTCATTCCAATATAAATTTGCCACCTGCAATAAACTAAGTGTACCAATAACATTCGTTTTTGCAAAAGAAAGCGGATCATTAATAGAACGGTCGACATGGGACTCAGCTGCTAAATGTATTACTGATTCTACACTATACTTTTCAAAAACTTTTGACACCTTATTTAAATCACAAATATCACATTTAACAAAAGTATAATTTTCATAATCCTCGACATCTTTTAAATTTTCTAAATTCCCTGCATAAGTTAATAAGTCCATATTCACTATGTGGTAGTTTGGATATTTATTTACTAATAATCTAATAAGATTAGAACCTATAAAGCCAGCGCCTCCAGTCACTAATATATTTTTTTTCATAAACTAATTTTTATTTTTTCTATGCAGTCTTTTAAAGAATCTCTCCAATGAGGAATTTCAATTTTAAAATCTTTTTTAATTTTAGACTTATCTAATACAGAATAGTGAGGTCTTTTTGCCAAAGTGAGGTAATCTTTGGTTTGTATAGGTTTAACTTTACAGTTTTTTCCTCCCATTTCCATAATTGAAATTGCAAAGTCATACCAAGAAGTTAGACCTTCGTTAGAGTAATGATAAAGATTTCCATTCTTACTTATATTTTCAAAGCTATTTTGACATAGAATTTCTAAACAAGTTTTAGCCAAATCTCTTGCGTAAGTTGGTGTTCCAACTTGATCAAAAATTACACCTAATTTTTCTTTGTCGTTGCCAAGATGTAACATTTTTTTTACAAAATTATTTCCATATGATGAGTACAACCAAGAAGTTCTAATAACAATTGAGTCAATATCACTATTCATCACAGAAAGTTCACCTTTCCTTTTTGCCTCTCCATATACTCCACATGGACTTACTGGATCATTTTCTTTATATGGTAAAAAATGGTTGCCATCAAAAACATAATCTGTTGAAATATGAATTAACTTACCATTTACTGATTCTAAAGCTTTGACAATATTTAAAACCCCTTCATAATTGACTTGTGTAGCAATAATTGACTCCTCCTCAGCCTTATCTACAGAGGTATAAGCCGCACAATTTATTACTGCATCAATATTGTTATCTGCAATAAAAGCATATAATACTTTAAAATTACAGATGTCAAGATCAGGAAGATCTTTATAAATAAAATTTAACTTTTTGTAGTTAGTTGCTAATTCTTTAATTTCTGAGCCAAGTTGTCCATTAGAACCGGTAATTAATACTCTCATATTTTATGTTGTGAAGGGAGATTCAAGTTCAGAGAAAAAAGGAAGTTGCGAATCTTTTTCAGAAATAATTACCTCTTTGTCCTGCACGCCCCATTTAATGTTTAGATCTTTATCATTCCATCTGATACCAGCGTCATAATCTGGTGCATATATATTATCTACTTTATAAGCAAAAGTGGCCGTATCACTCAGTACAAAAAAACCATGAGCAAATCCTCTAGGAATAAATAATTGACGTTTATTTTTGTCAGATAATAAAACAGAAATATGCTTTCCATAAGTTTTTGATTTTTTTCTAATATCTAACGCAATATCAAGAACTTCACCTTGAATACATCTCAATAGTTTAGCTTGATCAAAAGGTGGTTTTTGAAAATGCAATCCTCTTAAAACTCCTTTTGACGACTTTGATTCGTTGTCTTGTATAAATTTAATTGGATATATTTTTTTTTCAAATTTGTTTAAATTAAAAGATTCAAAGAAATAACCTCTTTTATCTACAAAAATTGAAGGCTCTAAAATATAAACATCTGGCAGTTCTGTCTTATTAAACTTCATTTTATTGCTTTGCTAATTTTAATATATATTTTCCATAATTATTATTCTTTAACAAAAATGCTAATTTGGTTAACTGTGATTTATTAATATATTTCATATTATATGCAATTTCCTCTAAACATGCAACCTTTAAACCTTGTCGCTTCTCAATATTTTCAATAAATTGACCTGCTTCCATCAAAGAGTCATGAGTGCCAGTGTCTAACCATGCAAAACCTCTGCCTAATAATTCAACCTTTAATGTTTTCTTTTTTAAGTACTTTTGATTCACAGAAGTGATTTCCAGTTCTCCTCTGGATGAAGGCTTTATTTCTTTAGCAATCTGCACCACATCATTAGTATAAAAATATAAGCCAACTACCGCAAAATTTGATTTTGGTTCTGATGGTTTTTCTTCAATTGAAGTTACATTTCCATTTTTATCAAATTCTGCAATACCATAACGCTCAGGATCACTTACATAATATCCAAATACTGTTGATTTTCCCATAGAAACATTATTTTTAGCGTTTTTTAAAATTTCTGAAAAGCCGTGACCATAAAAGATATTATCACCAAGCACTAAACAGACATCATCATTTCCAATAAATTTTTCGCCAATAATAAAAGCCTGTGCCAAACCATCTGGATTTGGTTGTTCTTTATAAGTTAAATTCAAACCTATTTCAGAACCATTTCCTAATAATTTCTCAAAATTTGGCAAATCCTCTGGAGTTGATATAAGCAAAATTTCTTTAATGCCTGCCAACATTAACACCGACAATGGATAATAAATCATCGGTTTATCATAAACCGGTAATAACTGTTTAGAAATACCTTTTGTAATTGGATACAATCTTGTTCCACTTCCTCCAGCTAAAATTATTCCTTTCATTATTTTCTCATTTTTTTATAGATTATTCTAAATAAGTAAATTGGTAGTAATCTAATTGGAATTTTAATTAATATCTGCAAAAAAACAAATTTTAATTTAATTAATGAATTTCTGTAGGATACTATCAAAAAATTAATTTCCTTAAATAAATAATTAATCCCACTCCTCCTGTGATAAAAATCCTCTGTAGTTCTCATCAAAACTAAAGATTCTTGAATGTTATGAAAAGTCATTTTATTAAATCTTGCTTTTAACCAAAAAAAATAATCTTCTGGGAAAACATTAATATCATAACCATCATTTTTAACCCAAACTTGTTTTTTGAACATAACTGACGGGTGATTTATAGGGCATTTTAGATTCATTGATTTATAAATCTCACTATTGCTCAATGGTGTTTGTCTTGTTAAATTGGATATGCCAAATTCTTTTATCCAAGATCCAATTATATCAATTTTAGGATTTTTTAACGCATATTTTTTTAATTTTAAGACTCTATTCCTCAAATTAATATCGTCGGAGTCAAATCTTAATATATAATCACCGGTTGAATTAGAAATTCCAATATTTAGAGCATTAGCAAGACCTAAATTTTTTTTTAATTTTATTATACTAATATCATTTGAAAATTCAATAAGTACACTATTTAAAGATCGATCAATATTGCCGTCAATAACAATAATAATTTCATGAAGATATTTTTTTTGAACAACAATTGATGTCAACGACTCTTTTAAATAAGAAGGGTTTTCTTTTGCATAAACAGACCCTATAGCGGAAATTTTCATAATTAAACTTTGAAAATTTATTTTAAAGCATTAAAAGTGCTCTTATTAAAAAATATTAATTAGCTCTTAATCATTAAGATCTAAAAAAACTATCTCAATAAATTTTTTACAACAACAATTTTCACTAAGAAAAACTTTAAATTTATTACTTCAGATTTAATTTATTGACAGCATAAATAAAAGTAAACTCAGAAAACGATTTTAAAATTAAGATAATTGTTAATATATATAAATTTATAACAAAATATTTATTAAAGAAATAAAATAAAACAAGATAAAAAAACATACCAATAAGAGGGAAAAATGAAATACCTAATAATTTTAAATCTCCTATTTTACTGTATATATAATATTGTGAAAGAATGGATGAAATTAAAGAAATTGAAAAAAATAAATAATCATAATCAATATCAAAAATAATATAAACTGAAAAAATAATAAATACTAAAATCACTGAAATTGTTAAAATCAAATTAAAGGATATCTTTAACTGTTTATAAAGAAATAAATTATTTAAAAATCCAAACAATCCATTTAATTTCAAGTTTGTCTCAGTAAAATACAAATATATGTTTCTTAACGGAAAATCAATAAAGGGTATTACCAAAAACCTGTCTATATTTCCAGATGCAAAAGTGAAAATATTTAAAAAGAAAAACTTTAAATCAGCTGTAAAGATTGTATTTGTTACTTCAATTTTTAATTTGATATACATAAATAGAAAACTAAAAAATGACAATAAAGAAATAGATATAAGTAGTGGGAAAAAATAGTCACTAAACATATTATAAAATAAAAGAAATACACTAAAATTTAATGAATTTTTAATAACAAAACCAATTGAATAATTTGATTTTGAATCATAAAAAGACTTAAACTCATTTCCGAGTATGCCCACAAAAACAATAAATAAATATTTAAATTGAAAATTTAAATTAAATAATAAAAGTATACCTATTGATACAATAGATAATATCAACAAACAGCTAAAAATAACAACAATTAAAATAAGTAAATTATATTTTTTTTTAAGAAAAAATGTGTTTTTTATTAATCCAATATCAAATTGATTTGACAAACTAATTATTACAAATAGATCCAAGAGGCCATTGGTTTTAAATAAATTCAAAAACAATAAGTGTAACAAAATAACAATAGGGTAAAATAAAATTAATGAATAATTTAATTTCACATATTGTATAAAAGTGTTGAACTTGTCATCTCCAAAAATATCTACTATTTTATTCAAAAAATTCATTAATAGTTATAAAATAATTTGAAAAAATGATCATATTTTAAATTTTTATTGACATTCATTTATTATACCAGTAAAAAATATGTATTAGGAAGCATAGCTTATTTGTGAACTAATTAAATCTTTAGAAATAATGAGAAAAACAATCAAGAAAAGCATAAAACTAGGCTTTAGTTTTTTACTTAATAACATCAAACTTAAATAAATAATTAAAATTCTGTAAAAGGAATTAAATAAAATTGGTGGAATTGCTAAATCCGAAAATAAAAGTGGATGTAAAATAATAAATAACAGTAAACAAATAATAAATTTATTAATCAGTCCGCCATTAGCAACCTTTTTGGCCATTATCAAGTAAAATAATGGTGTTAAAAAATAATAAACACTTTGGTCTTTATATTTTATTATTTGAATAGAGTGATGCGCATAATTTACATCAAAATAGTTAATGAAAAATTGAGTATAAATTTCAATTAGAAAAGGAAAAGTAACTAAAATTATAATTAATAATGTAGCAATTATTTTTTTATTTAGTTTTGAAAGAATTATTGGAAGAACACTGCCAAAGTGCGTAAATAAAGCAATAAAATCAATAAAGAATTTTTTTTTACTACTAATAATATGAGAAGAAAAATAAATAAGGGATGCGGCTAGTCCTTGTCTAAATTGAAAAAAAATAATAATTATATTAAATAAGGTAAAAAATAGAATAAATTTTAAACCGAATTTATTTATTGATTTTATGAAAATCCAGGAAGTAAAAATTAATAATATTAAACGAAAATTCTCATATTTTAACTTAAAATAAGTGCCAACATCCATCATAAAGTTAAATACAAAATCATTTTTGTTAATTCTAAAATTACTATCCTGATTCTCATATATATATTTGTATGAAATCCAATCAGGATATTGTTCTTCAAAATAATTTCTAAACAAAAAAAATATAAGAACAGATCCTAAAACAAAAAGCCATGTTCTTAATTTATGTTTATATCTTATGAAAGCAGTACTCATTTAATATTTTTTATATATAACATTTATTAGTTTATGTTTTGTGAGATAATTTATAAAAATAGTTTCACTGATTTATATTTAACGATTGCGGCTTTAGGAATTTAATTAATTAAATCCTAACTAAAATATTCTAAATTGTTTTAATTTAAATTTAAAATATCCAAATAAAATAATTTTAAATTTCATAAGTTGGATAAAGCAAATCCCTAACTTAAATCTGAATATTTTTTTTTGGGTCAACAAATAAAACTCTTCTAATATTTCTTTTTTTAAAATAGTATTTGTAATTCTTTTATCGCCCGAACCAATAAACATTGATTTGTCAGCCATAAATTTAATTTTTTTGAATTTTTTAAACAAACGAGAGTAAAGATCAACATCCACAAGCCATTTTAATTTTTCGTTGTATAACAAATTTACTTTTTGATTCAAAACAAGACATGAGGGAGTTGAAAAATAATTAACGTATAAGAGTGTTTCTGGATATTTGAAAATTTGATCAATTGAAAATTTACCATAATAAAATTTACTAAACTTATCTTCATTAATAAAATTTAAAAAATATACCATCATCTCACCATTATTCAAAAAGTCGTTATATATACCCTCCAAAATAAGGTTGTTTGAGAAATAATCATCATGATGAAGTAATATTTTATACTTTCCCTTTGCTTTTATTAAAGCAAAATTCCAATTTTCAGTTGCATTAATTACAGATTTATGTTTAAAGTAATTTATTCTCTTGTCCTTTAACGAATTATAAAAAATTAAAATATTTTCATCTTGTGAATCATCACTAATAATTATTTCATAATCGTTAAAACTCTGCTTTTGGATTGATTTTATTGATCTGCTTAAAAGTTTAACTGAGTTATATGATGGAATACATATTGAAAAAAAAGGTTGATTTTTAATCATTTTTAAAAAAGTGTGTTTTTATTTTTTTCAATTATTATTCACTTAAACCTTTAAAAAATAAATGAAAAATTAAGAAAAAGTTCGTATTTAGTATTATAATTAATAGTAAGGAATGTTTATAAATGAATATTCAAATGGCATTAATGGGAATATTTTTTAAATAATGATCTATGTAATTTAAAGGGAATTATTTTTAAAATGATTGATCTAAGAGTTTTGTAAATTTTTTGATTTATCGTTGAGAATAAACTAATCCTATCCCTTTTAGAATTAATTGTCATATTTCTTTTTTTAAATTCAATTATTGCAGGATATGTCCATTTATTTTTAATAACAGAATTAATCCAAATTATTTCATCATTATATACAGAATAAAAATTTGAAAAAATATCACTTCTAACCGAACCATTTTTTTCAAAAGCCCATGCAGATTCACCGGGCTTTAAAAGCTTATTAAGTGTGCTTTTTTTCCACAAAGTTGCTGTGGCGGTTGATCTGTAAAGAGATTTTTCTTCTAGGATTCCAAAATTAGTATTATACTTTTTAGTTGGTTTAGGTTGATTTAATAGTGAAAGAAAATTTCCATCTGCCTCAAAAAAATCTAGAAAAAGATCGTTAATTCTGCTATTATCAACTTTACGATTGATAAGCATATCTTCTAGAAAAAGTAAAACATAGTCAAAACTGTTCATGGATTTTAAACATTTGATTAAATTATCAGACCATGATTTATCTTCACCAACTTTTATAACCTCCAAATCTGTATATTCTGACTTGTATTCTAAGTAATTTGTTAAAAGATGAATTTTAAAAGGACAATCATGCCATGAAGAATTAAAAAATTTAAAAAAAGGATCCCATAAATCGCAGTAATTATCGCATGAAATGACCAATAATCCAATTTTTTTTGTATTTACTTTTTTACTAACCATGTTATTAATTATTTTTTAAAATTCGTTTAAAATTTTATACAGGTATGTTATTTCTGATTTTAAATCTTCGTGTGAATTACCAACAAAAAAACCAAATTTATCTAATTTGTCAGCATTTTGTAATTTTGAAAATACTTCATAATCAAAAAACTTCATAACCTTATTTTTAATAAAATTACCCGTAACAATTGGCCTATATTCAATATCAGCTTTCTCCAAGGATTCGATTACTTTTTTTCTGTTTATTTCATTTAATAATATTGAAAATCCAAACCAGCTGCTTTCTCCTATTTCCCTTTGAATAATAAATCTATTGTCATTCTTAAATAATTTTGTAAATAATTTTGCATTTTTGCGTCTTTGATCAATAAAAAAAGGCAGTTTTTTTAATTGTTCAGTCCCAATTGCTCCACTCATTTCCAAAGGTCTTACATTATAACCAGGTAAAATAAAATTGAAGGATTCTTCGAACCAATTATCAGATTTTTTTGTAACTAAATTATTTTTAGGTAAGTTCCTAGTCCATCCATGGGCCCTGAGAGAAAGTAAAATATGAAATGCTTCCTCATCATCAGTCAATACTACTCCTCCTTCCATTGTTGCAATATGATGTGAGAAAAAACTACTAAAAGTTCCCATGAGCCCAAAGGTTCCACATTGTTTACCAGCAAATTTTGCACCCATTGATTCACAATTATCCTCAATTAAAATAATATTTTTATCCTTTATTATTTTGTTAATAAAATCAAAATCATTTGGGTTTCCAAGAAGATTTACGACCATTATTGCCTTTGTTTTTTTAGAAATAGCATTTGATAAGTCCTCTAAATTATAATTAAGTGTATCTATGTCTATATCAATAAATTTAAGTTTTAATCCGTATTGTTGTAAAGGAAAATATGTTGTAGACCAAGATACAGCAGGAACAATTATCTCATCACCTCTTTTTAGATTAAATTTGCTATGAAAAAAAAGAGTAGCAATCATAATTAAATTAGCTGTACTTCCTGAGCTTGTCATAACTGCATATTTTGATCCAAAAAAATTTGCAAAGTTATTTTCATAATTTTCAACTTCTTCAGACATGGAATATTTGTCAGACTTAATAACCCTTTTTATTGCTGTAATTTCTTTTTTGTCCCATGTAGAAGTTGCAAGACTATATTTCATAATTATCTAAGTAAAATTTATAAGTTTTTTTTAATCCTTCTCTAAGATTATGTTTGGGGAACCAACCAAGTTTATTTTGTTTTTTGACTGAACATAATTTATTTTTCATGCCCTCAGGTTTACATTTATCAAAAATAAATTCTCCTCTAAAACCTACAATATTTGAAATTTCTTTATAATATTCTAAAACACTATAATCATAACCTAAACCAATATTAGTCAAATTATCTAATAAGTCATAATTTCTTAATGACCACTCAATAAAATCTGCGAGATCTTCAACATACATAAATTCTCTTCTTGCCGTACCATCACCCCAAATAATAGGTTTTTCTTTACCTAATTTAGCCAAATGTAATTTTCTAATAACTGCAGGAATTAAATGTGAGTTAGTTGCATCAAATTTATCATACTTGCCATAAAGATTACATGGAATAATTGTTTTATAATTTAAATTATATTGTTTGCCTGCAAACTCACATAATTTTGCTGTAGAAATTTTTGAAATTGCATATCCTTCATTTGTAGGTTCTAATTTGCCTGTTAAAATCATCCTTTCTTCAAGTAAACCATCGATATTTTTTGGATACATACATGAACTTCCAAGATTAATAAATTTTGAAACACCTTTATTAACACAAGCGTTTACTAAATTAAACCCAATCTGAGTATTGATAAATAAATATGAATATGGGTTTTTTATATTTGCCTGAATTCCGCCAACAAGACCCGCACAATGGACAACAGCATCAGGTTTATTTTTTTCTACATAGACCATGACCGATTCAGAATCCAACAAATTTAAATCTTTTCTTTTGGGTTTGATTATTAAGTAATCCTTATTTTTAAGAAAATTAATCAAATTTTTACCAACCATTCCTGATCCACCAGTGATCAAAACTTTAATCATTCCTTATAATAATTTTTATTTTTCATATCACTATTCTTTATTATTAATTCCTTTTCCGATAATTTAAGATCTGAATTCATCATGTCTTCAACCAGTTCTGGTAAATCTATTTTAGATTTCCATCCTAATTCATTTTTGGCCTTTGTAGGATCACCTATTAACAAATCTACTTCAGTAGGTCTAAAATATTTTGGATCTATACAAAGAACTTGCTTACCTATTTCCAAGTTATATTTAGGATTTGAGCAATTTTTAATAAAGGCTTTTTCATTTATTCCTTTGCCATTGAAGTCTAATTCTATGCCAACATGATGAAAGGCTAACTTAACAAAATCACGAATGGAATTAGTTTTTCCTGTAGCTATGACCCAGTCATCAGCTTTATCAGCTTGAAGAATCATCCACATCATTTTAACATAATCTTTAGCATGTCCCCAATCTC
>MDSV01188541.1_pt1 | contig 17261 bp, 21 predicted proteins | sample 810851 | NCBI WGS metagenome assembly MDSV01 (sample SAMN05326640, study PRJNA326480) | marine metagenome | isolation source: seawater | place: Atlantic Ocean: North East | collected 2012 | reverse complement strand
CTAGTGAATGATTCAAAAAATAATGAAGGGCATTCTCATCATCATAATCATAGTGTTCTTCCTGAAGATCCGGAATTAAGAGTAAGGGCTATTGAAACTTTATTAGTAAAAAAAGGACTAATAGATCCAGAGACTTTAAATGAATTAATAGATACATACGAAAATAAAATTGGACCTAAAAATGGTGCAAAGGTTGTGGCTAAAGCTTGGGTAGATAATTCCTATAAAGAAAGATTATTAAAAAATTCTTCGAAGGCAATAGAAGAGCTTAGCTATACAGGTAGACAGGGTGAACATATGGTAGTGGTAGAAAATACACCTGAAACTCATAACATGGTTGTTTGTACTCTTTGCAGCTGTTACCCTTGGCCTGTTTTAGGTCTACCTCCCGCCTGGTATAAATCAGATGAATATAGAGCTAGGGCAGTTAGAGAACCAAGAAAAGTTTTAAAAGAATTTGGTGTTTTTTTGAAAGAGGATATCAAAATTAAGGTATGGGATTCTACCTCTGAAATGAGATATTTAGTTTTGCCTATGAGGCCAAATGGTACAGATTCCTTTTCTGAAGAGGAACTTGTAAAGTTAGTTACAAGAAATAGTATGATAGGGACAGGTTTACCTGAGATCGACGATGACTAGACCTCATGATATGGGAGGTAGATTTGGTGATGGAATGATTCCCATTAAAGTTAAAAATGGTAAATGTGTAGATGACGAAACAGTCTTTAAATTCGATTGGCACGCAAGAGCATTAGCTGTGACGTTAGCATCTGCTTCTGTTGGGAAATGGAGTATAGATAAAGGAAGGTTTTTCAGAGAATGTTTACCACCCTTAGATTATAATAGATTTAGTTATTATGAAAAATGGATTTCAGCTTTGGTAAATTTGTTGGTTGAAAAAAAATTGATAAATGTTGAAGAATTAAAAAATGTAGTTGATGAAGTTTTAAAAAATAATAATTCTCTAATAAAAAGAAAAAATAAGGAACATAAAGATATACTTAAGCTAAATGATGTAAGTGTTACATTAGGTAGAGGAGGTCCCTCAAAAAGAGAAAATGTAAAAGAGCCAAAATTTATTGTTGGAGACATAGTTAAAACATTAAATTTTAGTCCTAATATTTTTAAAATAGGAGGTCATACAAGATTGCCCATGTATGCAAGAGGTAAAAAAGGGAAAATAATACTTCATCATGATAGTCATGTACTTCCAGATAAAAGTGCTCATGATTTAGGGGATGGTCAAGAACATTTGTATACTGTTGAATTTACATCTAATGAGTTATGGGGTGCAATAAATGGAGATAAAAATGATATTATTTGCATTGATTTATGGGAAAGTTATTTGACCAATGATGCCTAATGAATTTAGAAACAAAACTTTTGAAAAACCTTGGCATGGTCAAGTTTTTGCTATCACAGTCTATTTGTCTGAAAAAAAAATATTTAAATGGTCTGAATTTTCTGATTTCTTAGCTAAAGAAATAAAAAAGGATAATAATATGACTAGAAATGGTTCAGATGATTATTTTTACTCTTGGTTAAAAGCCTTGGAAAAATTGTTAATAAAAAAGAGAATTACAAATTCCCCAAAAATAGTTGAAATTAAAAATCTTTGGCGTTCTGCTTTTTTAAATACACCTCATGGAAAACCAGTTAAAATAGGAGATTGATAATGTCTATAAATTGTAAAGCAGCCGTAATAAGAACTAATTCTTTGAAAAGACCTTATGCAGAAAGTTTGCCATTGTCGGTTGAAGAAATTTCAATAGATCCTCCAAGAGAAAATGAATTATTGGTAAAAATTCATGGAGCAGGTTTATGTCATTCAGATCTTTCGGTTATCAATGGTTCAAGAATAATGCAGTTACCATTAGTTATTGGTCATGAAGGTTCTGGTGAGGTTGTTGAATTGGGTACAGCGATTAAGGATGTCAAAATCGGTGATCATGTCGTTTTTCAATTTTCTCCATCATGTGGAAGATGCAGAAGGTGTTTAGAGGGTCGGCCTCAAGTATGCGAATTAGCAGCAGCTACTAAAGGGAAGGGGCACTTAATGTCAGGTGGTAGCCGTTTAAAAAGTAAAGATGGTGAAATTTTAAATCATCATACTGGAATTTCATGCATGTCTGAATTTGCTGTTGTTGACAGAGGTTCAATTGTTGTAATTGATAAATCTATTCCACTTGATGATGCGGCTTTATTTGGTTGTGCTGTTATGACAGGTGTTGGTGCGGTTATTAATACTGCAAGAATTCGTCCAGGTGATTCTCTAGCAATTATAGGGCTAGGAGGTGTTGGTTTAAATGGAATTATGGGTGCTAAGTTAGGTGGTGCAGAAATAATTATTGCTATAGATATTGATCCTTCAAAATTTGAAAAAGCTAGAGAACTTGGAGCAACTCATTGCTTTGACTCTCGTTCAAATAATTTTGTAGATGAAATTAAAGAATTAACATCTGGAGGAGTTGATTATGCGATTGACCTAGCGGGTGTAATGCCTGCAATGGAGACTGCTTACAAAATTATAAGATATGGTGGCTCAGTGGTTACAGCAGGATTAACTCCAGTTAATTCTCAATTTAGTTTTAATCATAGCGATTTAGTAGCACAAGAAAAATCTATTTTAGGAAGTTATATGGGTTCTTGTGTACCTGTAAGAGATGTTCCAAGATTTTTGAATTTGTATAAACAAGGCCGACTTCCTGTTGAAAAACTAATAGATGATAAAATTGGATTTGATGATTTAAATGCTGGTTTTGACAAACTTGAAGATGGAAAAGTGATACGTCAAATTTTGATACCAAGCATCTAAAACTATATCATTCTCCAATTTTTGTAAAAAATCCCTCTAGTTTTTTTTAGTAAAAATCCAACAATTGCTAACAAAAAAGCCATCATTTTATTTAAGTAACTGGGTCTTACAATGTCTATAAATGCACAGTACCTTATGTCATCTTCTTCATTAAAACTTTGATGTATTAGAGTGTCATCAAAAATAAATAAGGAATTTTTTTTCCAAGTATTAATTTTTCCATCAGCCTCAATATAAGAACCTTCATTTTTTACTTTGTTAAAATTATACAATATTCTATATGTTAGTCTCATTGGTCCAAAATGTCTGGATGTTGACGTTTTTTCTCTAAACAATGATACACCAATAGTTTTAATATAATCAAAATTTTGATTAAATTCAGGTATACTTACATCTAAATTTTTACCATACCATTTATAAAATAACATATTTCTATTATCCTTTGCACTTTGGAAACGATCTTCAATTATATTTTTATTTTCATCAAATAGTTTAATAATTTCAATTATCTCATTTTGATGACTTAAAGGTAGATTTTCAATTTTAAATGTATGCAAATTTTTAAATGAGAAAAGATCAGAAAATAGATTCAAAGGTGATAAAGCAAAAGTAAGTACGCCTTTCCCAATAAAATATTCTTTTAAAAGTTTAAAATCCATAGTTTTATGTCGAGAAACATCAATAAGACCACAAATAATCCAAAATGGAATTAAAGAAAATAATCCAAAAAATGAGTGAAAAAATATATAACTAGTTATAAGAAATACGGTTAAAAATAATTTTAAAGTTATGTACATTTGCTCAACTATGTTGATATATACATTAATTATTAATTTATTATGTTCAACTTTTAATTTACTATAAAATTTTACATGGAGGTATTAATGCCTAGTTTTGATATAGTTAGTAAAGTAGATTCCCCTGCTGTAGATAATGGGATAAATGGAGTGACAAAGGAAATTAGCACAAGGTATGATTTTAAAGGTAGCATGTGTAGATTAGAAAGAGATGGTGAAGAGATAGTAATGCATGCTGATGATGAATTGAAGAGAAAACAAATGGAAGATTTGTTAAATGTTCATTTGACTAGAAAAAATATCGATACAAATTGTTTGGAATTCCAAAAACCTGAATCATCTTCAGGTAATTCAATTAGGCAAAAAGTTGTTGTTAAACAGGGCATTGACAGAGAAATTGCTCAAAAAATTATTAAAACAATAAAAAACTCAAAAATAAAAGTCCAATTATCTATTCAGGGTGATGAAATAAGGATCTCTGGGAAAAAAAGAGATGATCTCCAACAAGTAATTCAATTAGTTAAAGATATGGATATAAAATTTCCATTACAATATATTAATTTCAGAGATTAGTATTTTAATATTAATTTAGTTAGTTATTATTTCAGCTCTTTTGTCCCTTGATAACCAGGAGTCATTTTCTATGGCATGATAAAAGTACGAAATATATTGATTAAATAAGGATGGTTCTTCCAAGTTAACGGTGTGCCCAGTTTTTGGTACAATAACTAGTCCTGATGTGGGTATATTCCTTTTTAAAAAAATACCTACCTCTAAGCACATATCATCTTCGTCGCCATTAATAATTAAGGTTGGATTCTTTAATTTGTTTATTTGATTCTTTAATTCATAAAGATTTGGACGTTTACTTTGTACACCTAATAATGTATTTGCTGAACCAACTTGATTATGCTTAACAAGTCTATCATTAAAAACTTTCCAACCTTTATAGTCTTTATTTTGAAATTGAACCCTAGATGAACCTAGTCCATATTCGTTGCCAAATTTTTCCATTCCATCATTTAGTATATCCATAGCATTTTTTTCAGATATATCTGCAAATCCTTCATTTTTTATACTAGTATCTGGTTTTGCTCCATAACCGCAACCAGCTATAGTTAAACTTAAGACTCTATCAGGACAATTAATTCCAAAATGTAAAGTAGCAAATCCTCCCATTGAAAGACCAACTATGTGCGCTTTATTAATATTTAATTGATTCATAACGTCTCTAATATCTTTCCAAGCTCTTTCTTGACTGTAAAAATTTATATCTTCTGGCACATCAGAAGGAGGGTAGCCCCTTGCTGAATAAGAAATACAATTATAATATCTTGAAAAATAATTAATTTGTGGCTCCCAACTTCTATGGTCACCTGCAAATTCATGAACGAATATTATAGCTTGACCTCTACCATAAGTTTCATAGTAAATTTTAATATTATCATCAGTTTGAATAAAACTCATTCTTTACTCCTTAAATTAATTATAGTTTAATTATTTAATATTTAAAGTCACAATTAAGGACGAATTTTTCTTTTGAGAAAACTATGAATCTATTAAATATTTTGAGTTTAGAAATATCTTCTATTATATTAACTTTGAAGTTATCTTTAGTGACATGTTTTTTTTTATTTTTCATTGGTACACCAATTTCTCTTTATCTTGCCTTTAAAAAAAATAAATTTATACCCATTTTTGAATCATTAGTTACATTACCCTTAGTACTACCTCCTACTGTGATAGGTTTTTACTTATTAGTTTTTTTTAATCCTGAAAGCATACTAGGTAAATTTTTTATTACAATTACTGGAGAACAATTAGCTTTTTCTTTTAGCGGTTTAGTTTTTGCATCAATATTTTATTCTTTGCCTTTTTGGGTTCAGCCACTACAAAATTCATTCGAAAAAATAGATGTAAAAATTCTAGAAGCTGGTACAAATATGGGTGGGACTAAGATAGATCTTCTTTTAAAAATAATATTACCATCTTGTAAAAGAGGGTTTTTAACTGCTTTTATTTTATCATTTGCCCATACAATAGGGGAATTTGGAATTGTCTTAATGGTAGGTGGCAATATTCAAAATAAAACCAGAGTATTATCTATAACTATATATGATCATGTAGAACAACTATCTTATCAACATGCTCATTTTTTATCTATTTTTTTGATATTCTTTTCATTTTTGATCTTATTACTTTTGTATTATTTAAATAAAAAAAATTCAATAGGACTAAAGTAATGAAGGGATTAGATGTTAAAATTAAAGGTAATTTTGGTGATTTAAATTTTGATTTTAATCATAGTTTTTTAATAAATGGAATTACTGCTTTATTTGGGCCCATAGGTTCAGGAAAATCAACAATTGTTAATGTAATAGGAGGATTTAACAAGAAATTGAATGCCACAATTGTATTAAATGAAAATAAAATTCAAGTTGAAAACTTTCTAAGTCCAAGGCTTCGTCCAATATCAATTATGTTTCAAGAAAATAGATTAATTGAGACATTAACTGTTCATGAAAATTTAGAGTTTGCTGTAGAAAAGTCGAGAAAGAAACTTTGTATTACTAAACCAGTTGATAAAGATAAAATTCTTAAAGATTTAAATTTATATGATAAACTTTTAAAATATCCAAAATTATTATCTGTAGGTGAAAAACAACTAGTTTCATTAGCTAGGACTCTTTTGATTTCATCTGAGTTTATCATTTTGGATGAACCAACTTCTTCATTAGATTTAAGGCTTAAAAAAAAGGTATTAAGTTTTTTAAAAAACTTTAACAAAAAATTTAGAATACCCATTTTGCTTATTAGCCATTCTGTTGAAGAAATTAGCCAAATATCAGATGAAATTTTACTCATTAATAAAGGCAAATTAGAAGCATCAGGAAAAATTCATGAAGTGATGATTAAAAAAGAGTTTAAAAACTTTTTTGGAAAATTTGAATCTGGTGCAATTTTAGAAGGTAAAGTTATCTCAAAGGAGGTTAAATATAATATAACAAAAATTAAAATTGAGAACGAAACTCTAATTTTACCTGGAAACTTTAAAAAAAGAGGTGATCTTATTAAAGTAAGGGTGAGAGCAAGAGATGTTTTGATTTCAAAAAAGAAATTTAATTTAAATTTTATTGAAAATATTTTTTCTGGAAATGCTGTAGAGATTATTTCCGAGAAGGATACAGCTTTTGCAGAAGTATTGATAAAAATAGGTAAAAATAAAAAATATCAGTTTTTAAGAGCCAGAATTACTAGGTATCAGTTGAAAAAAATGAATTTAAAAATATCTGATAAAATTTATGTGCATGTCAAAGCTGTGTCTTTTGATAGACAAGCAATAATTTAAAAATAATTTTAATTAAACTTTTTCAAGGATAATAGCGCTCCCTTGACCAACTCCAACACACATTGTGCATAAGGCATATTTCTTATTTGTTATTTCAAGTTCTTTTGCAGCTGTTAATACTAGTCTTGTACCAGACATACCTAAGGGGTGCCCCAAGGCAATTGCCCCTCCATTAGGATTAACCCTATCGTCGTTGAATGAAATTCCAAATTCTTTCAAACATGCCAGAACTTGGGCTGCAAAGGCTTCATTAATTTCTAAAATATCAATATTATCTATACTTAGATTTGATTTTTTTAAAACTTTTTGTGTAGCAGTGACTGGTCCTATACCCATATATGATGGTTCAACACCAGAACTTGCTGCGCAAATGATCCTTGCTAATGGTTTCAAGTTATGGACTTTAATTGCTTTTTTATCTGCAATTATTAAAGTTGCAGCCCCATCGTTAACTCCACTAGAATTACCGGCCGTTACTGTACCATTCTTTTTAAAAGGAGTTGGTAATTTTGAAAGTTTTTCATTACTTGTTTCCCTAGGGTGTTCATCTTTATCAACATGTAAATCATCACCTCTTTTTTGTTTAGCTACAACAAAAGTAATTTCTTTATTCATTCTTCCATTAGAAATTGCTTGTAGAGCCTTCTCTTGACTTTTTAAAGCAAATCGGTCTTGATCATCTCTAGAGATTTGATATTTTTCAGCAACATTTTCTGCTGTTTCAGGCATAGAATCAGTGCCATATTTTTCTTTCATTATTGGATTAATAAATCTCCATCCAATTGTAGTATCATAAATTTCAGCATTTCTAGAGAAAGGTGTTGTAGCTTTTGGCATAACAAATGGAGCTCTACTCATACTTTCAACTCCTCCAGCTAAGACAAAGCTACCCTCATCACTTTTAATCATTCTTGATGCAGCTATAACAGCCTCCATTCCAGAAGCACATAGCCTATTAAGGGTAATACCTGGAACTTTGGCAGGTAATTCTGATAATAATAGAGCCATTCTTGCAATATTTCTATTGTCTTCCCCAGCTTGGTTTGCATTCCCAAAAAAAACCTCATCTAACTGATCCCAATCTGCTTTTGGTAACTTATTTTTTAAATATTTTATAGGTAATGAGGCAAGATCATCTGTTCTCACACTTGATAATTTTCCACCAAATCTTCCAATAGGTGTTCTAATTCCTTCACAAATATATGCTTCACTCATTATGCTTTATTCCTTTTTATTTTTAATTAAAATTAGTGATAATTGGATTATCAGTTGGTTCCCAAACTTTATTTTTTTTCATTATACTCTCAAAACCTTCACTCTCTAATATAATTGAAAACCAATCATTTAAAAACTTAAAATTCAATTTCTCAAACCATTCCACATCTACATTCTTAAATTGTCTAATAAATGGAAAAATACAATAATCAGCAAAATCTATTTTGTTATCAAATAAAAATTTTGATTTTTTTAATCTTTCGTTAAGTTTATTTAAAAATACAATATTTTTTTCTCTATAAACATAGGGATCAATATTTGAAAATCTATTTGGATACTTATATCTATCTAAATTATATTTGAAGATTGTGTCTAGTTTCTTTATATATTCCCATCTAATATTGTTTTGATTTTTTTCGAGTTCTTTTTCTAAATCAATTTTAGAATTTTTTAAACACCAGCGAATTATATCAAGACTTTCTAATAACACTTTACTTTTAGATATAACTAAAACGGGGACAGTACCTAACGCAGTAATTTTTAAAAATTCTTCTGGCTTATTTTGTAATTTAACTTCTCTTAATTCAACATTTTGTAATTTTGACCTTAATACAAACCTCGCTCTCATAGCGTAAGGACATCTTCTAAAAGAATAAAGTATAGGAAATTTATTAGCTGACATCGTTTAAAAATATATTATCTGTAAAGATTTTCAATTTTTATATTAAAAATATAATTTTAATCTAATTCTTGATTTTTAGATAATTTTCTTTCTGATTTAGTATCATTTAAAAATTTACTTAAATGACCTTGTTTTGCTAATTGATAAATAGTATTCCATAAAGATGGAGGATAATTTTCACGAATATTTTTAATCATATGTAATATGTGTTTTTCAGTAAATTGATTATCTCTTTTTTTCTTTTTAACTTTTTCAAAAGGAAAAGGAATTATTTGTGCCATATTATACTCCGTTCAGTATGTTGTTCTGCAAATTACTTGCCGAAAAATAAAATTTTTTTTTTTAATTTATTTTTAACTTTTTGTTGTATTGTGTAATTAGGAGATTATATGAAATCGTTTAAATTTTTGAGAGCAACTAAAATCGTTTCCACATTAGGACCTTCTTCATGTGATTATAAAAACATAAAGTCTTTATTAATTTCAGGCGTAAATGTTTTTCGATTAAATTTTAGCCATGGTACTCAAGAAGATCATTTAAAGTCAATTAGGATTATTAGGAAACTAGAAACTGAATTGAACTTTCAAATTGCAATTTTGGCAGATCTACAAGGACCAAAATTCAGAATTGGTAAAGTGGAAGAAAACATAATATTAAAAAAAGATGAGACGTTTAAATTTGATAAAAAAAAAATTATAGGCGATAGAAATAGAGTTTATTTATCCCATCGGGAGATATATAAATGTGTCATAAAAAAATCTATTATTTTATTAGATGATGGTAAAATTAAACTTGAAGTCGTTAAAAAAAATAATGACGAGATAACGACTAAGATATTAGTAGGAGGTATTTTAAATAGTAATAAAGGATTAAACTTACCAAATGTTATTTTAGATGCTGAACCATTAACTTTAAAAGATAAAAAGGATTTAAAATTTATTTTAGAAAATAAAGTAGAATGGGTCGCTATATCTTTTGTTCAAAAATTATCAGATGTTTTAAAAGTAAAAAAAATTGTTAAAGAAAAAGCAGCAATTATATCAAAAATTGAAAAACCATCAGCGTTAAACGATTTAAGTGAAATAATTGATGCATCCGATGCTGTTATGGTTGCTAGAGGTGACCTTGGCGTTGAATTGCCGCCAGAGAGAGTTCCAGGTATCCAAAAAGATATCATACTAGCTTGTAGGACGGTTGGTAAACCAGTTATTGTTGCTACTCAAATGTTAGAATCTATGATTTTATCTCCTTCACCAACAAGGGCTGAAGCGTCAGATGTAGCAACAGCTGTTTTTGATGGTGCTGATGCCGTGATGTTATCAGCTGAAACAGCTGTAGGTAAATATCCTATCGAAACAGTTAAAATTATGGATAGAATTATTAAAGCATCTGAACATCACATTAAAACTCATAGAAAAGATTCAGAAAAAAAATTAATGGTAGATAATTCAATTTATTATGCTGTTTCTAGATCCGCAGTTGATCTGGCTGAGACAGTCAATGCGAGAGCTATAGTAGCGTTTACTGCATCAGGTAAAACTGCTTTGAGAATTAGTAGAGAAAGACCAGATTTAATGTTAATAGTTATGACACCTAAAAACCAAGTTAGAAGAAGATTGTCTTTAGTCTGGGGTTCAAGAACATTCTTGAGTAAAGTTCAAGGTTATGAAGCAGCAATTCAAGAGGCGCGTTCAATTATTAAAAAAAATAGAATTGCTAGTATTGGAGAGAATATAGTTGTTGTTGCTGGAATGCCATTTGGAATCTCAGGATCTACTAACTCGATAAGAGTTGTAACTATTTAACTTTTTTCTTACCTAAAAATGCTTTTTTTATTTTATCAGGAGAAACAGGTGGTTCACCAATTTGAATTTTTTCAACATTTTCCATTCCACTCTGAACTTGTCCCCATACAGTATATTGGCCTGTTAAATGTGTGCAGCCGTCAAAACATATAAAAAACTGACTATCACCACTATCTGGATTCATTGAACGAGCCATACCTACTGTACCATATTTATATTCATAATCTGAAAACTCAGCTTTTAAATTTTTTCCTGAGCCGCTAGTACCGTTTCCTTGAGGACATCCAGTCTGAGCCATAAAACCAGGTATTACTCTATGAAAAATTATACCATCATAAAAACCTGATTTAACAAGTTCTTTAATTCGTTTAACATGATTTGGTGCAATTTTAGGAAGAGCTTTAATGGTTATATTACCTTTTGTAGTTTCTAATGTAATAAAATTACTATTGCTTGCTTTTGTATTTTTTGTGCTTGTTGCCATGATTAATATACCAAAAATTAATAAGATTTTTTTAAACAATTTTTTTCCTAACAAATAATTTCTTATATTTATATTAAATTTTTAAAAAATCAAATTTTATATTAAATTATCGATCTGTTCATCTGATAAATTTCCTGGAACAATAGTTATAGGTATTCTGCATTCATTACTTCCATTCATTATAAAATTAATCAGAGGTCCTGGATTTCCAATTTCAGTAGAAGCTCCAAGAACTAAAACTGTAATTAGAGATTCACTATTAATTAATTTTATTAGTTCGTCAGATGTATTACCTTTCTTTAAATAAGTTTTAGGTTTGGATGTACCTAAATCTTCACAATATTGACTTACTTCTAATAATAATTTTTTACTTGAAGACTCGGCTTCAGCCTCCATAATGTTACTTACTCCACTCCAAAGCTGTCCTTCTGGAGGTTCAATACATCTAAATAAAGCTACTTCACCATTTGCAGTTGCAGCCCTTCTTGATGCATAGTAAAGTGCTTGGTGCATCTCAGCAGTCTTGTCTAAAACTACCAAAAAAATTCTTTTAATTTTTGACTTACTAACTCTTTTTGACTTTTCTTTTTTTACCATTTTTAACTAAATCCTTCTAAAAATCAAATTTGAAAACCAACCAATAAATACAGCCAAAACAACAGCAATGATGCCATACAATGTAGAATATTCTTGAGCAATATTAAATATAGTTGCACTTATACCACTCTTACTTATTTTAATTGTGCTTTCTTCCTTTGAAATTAATAATCCTTGACGATAATGTAGGATCTTTACTTTAAACAATCCGGTAGAAACATTTGATGGTAATGATAGAGTTTTTCTAAATAAAGTATTTTTATTTAGTAAGATAGAACCTTCATCTAACTTCCAAAATTTATTATTAATCATATTTCTTGTCAGAGCAGCTTGCCAAATTTGTCTTTCAACTAAATCCAAGCTTTTATTGGTATGTCCTAATTCCAAGGTTCTTAAGTTTAATCCTTTTGTTAGGATTTCATTTTTATTTGTTATATCACTGATTTTTTTATTTGAAGCTATGTAATAATATTTTGGGACATTATTGAAGACAATCTTATTTGAGATCATCCATATTCCAAGTTTTTTGGATTTTTTTTCAACTTTTATTTCTCCTTTAGGACCTGAAACAATCACAATAATGTCGTCATCTTGTTTTCCGTCATATGCCCCAAACAACAAAATTTTTGCACCTGAAAATGTAGTAGAAATTTCAACATTATTTTCAGACAAGTCAGCAACAATGTTTTCTTTTGCATATAAAGAATAATTATTGAAAAAAAATGTAATTGTTAATAAAAAAATTATTTTGTTAAAGTATTTTTTCATTTTAAAACAACAATTGAATATATATCTTCTGGGGCAGTGATGAGATCTGCAAATAACTTAAATCCAACAAAGAGAATTATAATTGAAAGAAAAAATCTTAGGTGCTCACCTTTCATTAAATTAGAAAATTTAGATCCAAACTGAACTCCAATAACTGAACCAATTAGGAGTAAGAAGGCTAAAACAATATCTACAGTTTGATTTTGAGAAGCCTGTAAAATTGTAGTATTAGAAGCAACAAAAATAATTTGAAATAAAGATGTCCCAACCACAAGAGAGGTGGGCATACCCAGTAAATAAATCATAGCTGGAATAATTATAAATCCTCCACCTATTCCCATTAGAGCTGCAAGAATACCAACTATAATTCCAATTAATAATGGTAATAAAATAGAAATATAAAGTTTTGATTTTCTGAATCTAGTTTTAAAGGGTAACCCATGTAGCCAATTATGTTGATGAAGTTTTCCTCTTGTGATTTTACCTTTTTTTTCTCTAACTATAAGTCTCAAAGATTCAATGAACATTAGAGTTCCAATAGAAGACAAAAATAGAAAATATGACAATTTAATGACTAAGTCCAATTGGCCAAGATTATTTAAAATATTAAAAATTAAAACTCCAATTGAAGAACCAAGAACACCACCCAATAAGAGAATAATTCCCATTTTGATATCTACATTTCCACTTTTCCAATGAGATAAAACACCTGAAACTGAAGGTGCAACAATTTGGTTTGCTACCGAAGCAACAGCAACAGGTGAAGGTATTCCAAAAAATATCATTAAAGGGGTAAGTAAAAAACCACCTCCTATACCAACCATTCCTATAACAACACCGACTAACCATCCTAACCCCAAAACAATCAAAGCATTAATAGGTTGTTCAGCTATTGGTAAATAAATATACATTATCACTCTTAATTTTTCTAAATCTATTATATATTAAAATTATAATTAATCATACAATTTAGAAAAAGTTAAAATGTTATTGGAATGATTTCAGAAAAAAAATTAAAAAAGTGTATAGAAAATTGTAACTTTGCTGGAGATGTGCAAAGAAATATTAATAATTATAATCAAGCTGCAATAACAGTTATTTTTTTGCATGATAAAAAAAATCTTAAAGAAAAATTAATTGTAATAAAAAGAAAAACTAATTTACGACAACATGCTGGTCAAATTGCATTTCCAGGTGGAAGATTTGAAAGAAAAGATAAAGATTTGTTTAATACAGCAATAAGAGAAACTAAAGAAGAAATAAATATTTCAGAAAATGATTTAAATGTTTTAGGATATTTACCTTTTTTTTATACTGGAACTGGTTATGCAGTTAGGCCATTTATAGCGTTATTAAAGAATGAAGTTGATTGTGAAAGTAAAATGATTCCAAGCCAAAATGAAGTAGAGAAGATTTTTATTATTGAAGCAAATAAACTATTGTCTCCATCTGAACATAAAAGAATTACGGCACCCATAAATTCAAGTATGAAAATGACTTGGAAGGTTAATTACGAAAATGAAAATATATGGGGTCTTACAGCAAGGATTTTAGTTACAATCTCAGCTGGATTAAATTTAAGAGATTTTCCGCCATGCGACGATATTTAATTATAGGTTTAGCTTTAGTTGGGGCTTTATTAGTTTCTTATGTTGTTTTTTACATTTTGAAAAAAGCTTCAAAAAAAAATTCTATGTTTTTTTCAATAATGAGTGGATTAATAACATTTATAATAATTTTATTGGCATGTTTTTTCTATTTAGAACAATTTTCAGGTAGTATAGACTCTAAATATAATCCTCCTAAATATATAAATGGGAAAGTATTAGAGGGAGAATTTAATAAAAACTAATATATAAAAACTGTAAAATGAAAAAAGTAAAAAATATCAACTCATTACCTAATTTTTTGATAGATAGTCAAATTAGTTTTTTTTTTAAGTTAGCTTTACAAAAAAATTTTAGAGTTTGGTTAGTAGGTGGCGCAGTAAGAGATTTCTTGATGGGCTCTAAAATCAATGACATTGATATAGTTATTGATGGCAATCCTAGTGAAACATTAAATTTATTACAAAAAAACAATATATTTATTAAAGATAAATTCTTAAATTATGGAACCTTTATCCTAAAATTTGATGAAATAAATTGTAATTTGACGTGCTTAAGAAAGGATTATGATCACGATGGAAGGCATTCAAAAGTAGTTTTTACAAAAAGTTTGTCTTTGGATGCAAAAAGAAGAGATCTTACAGTCAATGCACTTTATTTAAGTATAAAAGGTGAAATAATTGATTTTTATAACGGAATTGAAGACATAAAAAAATCTAGATTAATTTTTATAGGAAAGGTAAATGAAAAATGTCTAGAAGACTTCTTAAGAATTTTAAGATATTTTAGGTTTTGTTCAATTTTTAAAAATCCTATTATTCCTGATCATTATAAGAAGTTTTTCATTGAAAATTCATGCTTGATAAAAAATATTCCTCAAAAAAAGGTTATTGATGAATTAAAAAAGATTTTTGCAAATAATTATTTTTCTAATAGCATAGCATTAATTAAATCTTTAAATTTAGATAATTATTTGTTTAATGAAGTATTAATTAATGAAAAAAATTTAAGAAAAAAATTAAGAAAATATCTGTGAAATTTACTTGGCATAATTATGATTGATAAAAAAAAGCTAATTTCTGAAATTAACAATCAACCAAAAGTAATTGATGAAAATGAAATTGTTTTCAAACAAGATGTTGCAAAAACATGGTTTTTAAATTTGAGAGACATAATTTGTGAAACATTTGTTGAATTAGAGCATGAATATCTTAAAAAATCTTATGAAAAGAAGGGAAATAATAAAAAACCCAAGACCTTTAAAAAAAAAAATTGGTATCGAGATGGAGGTGGAGGAGGTGTTATGTCAATTATGAGAGGGTCTTTGTTTGAAAAAGTAGGAGTAAATATTTCTACTGTTCATGGACAATTTTCAAAAGATTTTAAATCTCAAATTCCTGGAGCAGAAAAAACAGGACAGTTTTGGGCTTCTGGTATTTCTGTAGTAGCTCATATGGCTAACCCTATGATTCCAGCTGCGCATATGAATACCCGTCTTATCATGACTGGAGAAGGTTCAAATAAAAAAATTTGGTTTGGTGGAGGATGTGATCTTACTCCAATGATCAAAGACAAAAAAGCTTCAGTATTATTTCATAAAGACTTGAAAAAGATGTGTAACAAACATGATGATAATTATTATACTGATTTTAAATTATGGTGTGATAATTATTTTTTTTTACCCCATAGAAATGAGTCTAGGGGTGTTGGAGGGATTTTCTTTGATTATATGAACACAACGAATTGGGAAAAAGATTTTAAATTTGTAAAAGATGTTGGATTTACATTTAACACTGTTTATAAAAAAATAATAAAAGAAAGAATGTTTTTAAAATTTTCGAAAAAAGAAAAATTAGAGCAATTAGAAAAAAGAGGGAGATATGTTGAGTTTAATTTATTGTATGATCGAGGCACATTTTTTGGTTTAAAAACAGGTGGTAATACTGAAGCAATATTAATGAGTTTGCCTCCACAAGTTTCTTGGAAATAAAAAAAATAATTAAAATTAATATTTTTAAAAAAATTACTAGAAATTCTTCCTATACAGGTCTATATAATTATTACATAATATCTAAAAATTGTATGGTAAAAAAAGAAAAAAAAGATAGAAGAGATTTTTTGGTAGTTTCAACTTATGCGTTTGGTGCCGTAGGTGCTGGCTCATTTGTATGGCCATTAATAGATCAAATGAATCCAGCTGCTGATACATTAGCATTAGCATCTACTGAAGTTGATCTTGAGCCTCTTGAAGAAGGTCAGGCAATTACTGTTAAGTGGAGAGGTAAACCTGTATTTATAAGGCATAGGACAAATGAAGAAATTGTTTCTGCTAAAAAAGAAAGCATGGATAGTTTAAAAGATCCTCAAAAGGATGAAGATAGAGTTTTAAACGAGAAATATATTGTTTTAGTTGGAGTATGTACACATTTAGGATGTGTACCTCTAGGACAAAAAACAGGTGATGTTAAAGGAGAATATGGTGGTTGGTTCTGCCCTTGTCATGGATCACATTACGATCATTCTGGAAGGATAAGAAAAGGCCCTGCTCCTGCCAATTTGGAGGTACCAAATTATAAATTTTTGTCTGATAAAGTTATAAAAATAGGTTAGTAAGGATTTTAACTAATATGTCTAAAGAAAAAAATAAAAATGCTTTAATTGAATGGATTGATTATAGATTGCCAGTTTTTACATTTTTGAATCATGAATTAAATGAATACCCAACACCAAAAAATTTAAACTATTTTTGGAATTTTGGTTCATTGGCTGGCATTACTCTTGTAGTGATGATCATTACAGGAATAGTTCTTTCAATGAACTATACAGCCCATGTAGATTATGCCTTTGATTCTGTTGAGAGAATCATGAGAGACGTTAATCATGGGTGGTTGTTAAGGTATATCCATATGAATGGTGCTAGTTTTTTCTTTATCGTAGTTTATATCCATATATTTAGAGGTCTTTATTATGGATCTTATAAAGCACCAAGGGAAATATTATGGATTTTAGGGGTTCTAATATTATTATTAATGATGGCCACAGCTTTTATGGGATATGTTTTACCTTGGGGACAAATGAGTTTTTGGGGTGCAACAGTTATTACAAACTTGTTTTCTGCTATTCCCTTAGTAGGTGAGAGTAT
>MDSV01202778.1_pt1 | contig 17267 bp, 20 predicted proteins | sample 810851 | NCBI WGS metagenome assembly MDSV01 (sample SAMN05326640, study PRJNA326480) | marine metagenome | isolation source: seawater | place: Atlantic Ocean: North East | collected 2012 | reverse complement strand
TTTGTTGAGAATAAAATTTACACAGGTTCGTTAAAAATAGGAGCATATACAGGCTCAGATGGTGGATCATTTCCTTACGCTGCAAGTCAATCATATACTACTAATTATAGCGGCACCTATTATACGCCACTCGGACCTATATCTAGGAATGTTACCGATGAAGCTCCAAGATTTACAGGAGAGTTTAGCGGTTCTGGTAAAGTAGTAACCGATGGAGATCTACAAGGTCTTAACCCTTTTAGAGATTCAGTACAACCTTTAGTTACTTTTGATTTAAGATATTTTAACGCCTCTTTACCAACTCCACCTGCTTGTGATATAGTACTTTCAGCAACTATGCTTGGTAATGTATTCCATATAGGATGTAATGACAAATCTAAAGGGTCAGTTAAACAAACATATCCTACTTCTATTGGAGTACTTTCAGTAACAGGTTCATTTAGTACAGCTCTTAACTTCAATAGTATAGAATTCGGAGCAATGGTTGCAACTGCTACTTACCCTAGTACATTTGTAGGATGGTACCATAGCGCTCTTTCTGCAAGTGGAGGAACGTTAGTCACACAGTCTAATACTTTAACTATTTATAGTAATACTGAAGAGTTATTACAAACACAATCATTCTTTGCACAATTTAGCTAATGACAGAACAAGAGTTTTTAAATATTAACCCAGGTACAACTTACGGAAGCGGAGTAGCAGGATTGCTGTATAGTAGTTCTGTAGTAGATCCAGGTAGTGATAACACACCCGTAGCACCTTTTGTAATACAGGGACTTACTTTACCTAATACTTCGAAATCAGGAGTTGACGTAGGCTCAGCCCTTAAACAGATAAACTCTTTTATATTTTACTCTTCTGGTAGTAGAGTAGAAACAAAAATTCTTGCTAGACAGGTAAGATCAGGATATGTATTTTTTAGGCTTTCACCTGTTAAACTTCAAACCTTACCTACTGGATCATTATTTACAGATGCTGCAGGTAATCCAGCTTTTTCTGATTCAGAATTTGTATTTAACCCCTACTTAGGTTCAGATTTTAAAAATAGTGATTATAATCCTTTAATGAATAATTCTGAAACTAGTAGATTAAATTCATTTAAGTCTGTAGTTGATAGAAATGATAGCCAGTTTCAACCCTCTAACTTATCAGCCATTGTAGCAGGTACAGCAGCACAAGCTGAATTACAACATAGTAACTACACTGACTCAGGATTGAAAAACGCAAGATATGATGGTACTTTGGAAAATAGCGGTAGTGTACAATATGATGACCCTGCTATTTCTGTAAGAAGTACTAAAGGTAGTATTCACCCTCTCGCTGCACTAAACACTAGAATAGCTGCAGGTACAGTATCTACTACCGGTTCGATTGATCGTGACCCTCTACCTATTTATTTTAGAGTAGATAGAACACCGACTGATTTGATACCTTCTGGTTCAGAATATATTAGCGGTAGTAACGGAGTACCAATTCTCAAGGGAACATACGGAAAACAAGCAAGTATATCAGGAAGTATACTTTACGAAGAAATAGAAGATAGACTTGTTAGAATTCCTAATAAAAAAGTATTCATTGATGAATCAGGAGAAGTACTAACTACTGACATTAATGGTATAGTAATACTATCTGAGGTAGTAGAAATATAAAACAATTAAAACTGAATAAGTATATATTTATAATAAACAGATCTTAAAATGGGATATTTAGATAATTCAATAATCACAGTAGACGCAATCCTTACTAAAAAAGGTAGAGAGCTACTAGCACGTGGTGATGGTTCTTTTAAAATTACTCAATTTGCACTTTCTGACGATGAAATCGATTATACACTTTATAATCCCAGCCATCCTTCAGGATCTGCTCTTTATGGTGAAGCAATAGAAAACTTACCACTATTAGAAGCATTTCCGGATGAAACTCAAGTATTAAAATATAAATTAGTAACTCTACCAAGAGGTACTTCAAAATTACCAGTACTAGATATAGGATTCGCTTCAATAACATTAAAACAAGGAGCATCAATTGCGATAACTCCTCAAACTTTAAATTACCAAGGAGCTACTTCAATATTTGAAGCTAGTGGGTATACTGCACTAATAGCAGATGTAAGAGTATTAAACTCTTTCTCTGGTGTAGGAGTTAATACAGAAGAAGCAGAGAGACTAAATAGTGTTACTACTCTAGGTACTAACGTATCAAAAACAGTTATAGGTACATCGTTAAACTTAACAGCTACTTCAGTAAATACTTTATTTGGTGACAGAACACAGTTACAAACAACGATTACAGTAGTAGGTAGAGATAGTGGAGCTAGAATAACTATTCCTGTAACTATTACTAAAACAAATTAATATATAAGATATGTCATTCAAAAGATTTGATCAAGACGATATAGTAATAAGCGCAGAATCGATAACTTCCCCGATATGGTCAGGAGATAAGACAACATTGGCATCTTTCTTTACATCTTCTACTCAAACAGGAGGAGCATCTGGAGATTACTATTACGATATTTACCAAACACAGTCTACAGCAATAGGAGCTAAGACACAGTTTTCTATAGCTTATGCTGATAAATTAGGAAGAGGAGGAGTTGATTTTAACCCAGCAGTTAGTCAATCATCACCTACTTCAACAATATACGGACAATATAGAAGCTTAGTTCTAGGAGATGAAGAAGCTAACTTTACCTTCGGTGGAGTAAATAGTGATAACTTCTGGGCAATAGCAATAGATAGAGCTAGATTTAAAGAAAAGTTATTACCAGGTACATTAGACCTACAACTAGAATATTCAGGTAGTGATGGTAAATTAAGAAACTTAAGACTAACAGACGACAGTAAAGCAGTAAGTACAGTAACATTTAATGACGCTGGTAGGGTATTTGAATTATGTTCAGGATCTTTAGGAGACCTGTACACTACAGTTAATAGTAACGGATATAGTTACGAATCAGGTTCATACGGTAAACTTCTACCAGATGTAGGAGTAATACTTTTAAATAATAAAGCAATATCTGCAGCTACTGGATCAACAGGTGGAGGTTTAGGAATAGACTTTCCGGTAAGTACAGGATCAAATGCAGCCGGTAATAATAACAGAACTTTATTTGATGCTATAGTTAGAGGAGCTAACTTTAGAATACAGTCAGAAGAAACAATATCTTCTAATTTTGTATTCGTAAGAGTTAAAAACTCTGAATTTAATTACTCAACTAACCCATCATTAATTACAGGTTCAGGAGAATTAAGACATAATGTAATGATCGACTCACCTCAATCTTATGTTACCGCAGTAGGACTTTATAATGACAATAACGATTTATTAGCTGTTGCTAAATTATCCAGACCTTTACTAAAAGACTTTACTAAAGAAGCTCTGGTAAGAATTAAGCTTGATTATTAATGAATGAGCGCCTTCAAAAAACTAAACAGACAAGACGTATATGTCTCTGATTACGTCGCTAAAAAGCGATGGAGTGCATCAGATACAGCTGTTGGTGGTTATAATATAGAAACGTTAAGAGGTTTTTCAGGTTCAACTCCCGGTTACCCTTACCCTTCTGATTTTCATAACAACCGCTATCAAAAGTTAGTATATGATAGTATCAATCAACTATATTATAGAGACGGAATAGGAGAAGGAGTTTTCTCTGGTTCAGCAAATATATCGCTACAAAGTTCTTTAACATTAAGCGGTTCAAGAGATATCAAAACCGAAGTAGCAGTATTATCTTTTCCAAGAGGTACTTACGGTACTCATATAGAACCAGGAACATTCCAAATACACCCTTTAAGTGAATCACAAGATAGTTTTACTGAAGTAGGTTATTATGGAGATTATTTTTCTGGTGATGATAACTATATAGAAAAAGCAGGTTTTTGGTACGGGTCAAATTCTTTGAATACGGAAGACTATATTGTATCAGAAAGCATACATACTCCTAGCTCTTCCTTAGATGCATACGTTACTGAATCATTAGATAGTTCCCCTGGTCAATATGTAGATATAGACCCAGGACAACAAATGATGCATATAGTAGATGATGGGAACGGATGTCTAATTTTCTCAGGATCTGAGTTAAAATATACAGAACCAAGAAAAGTTGTAGGCGATATTATTTATAATCAAGGACAAGTAGTTTTCACTGACCCAGTAGTAGCTAGATACATTAGTACATATTCTAGACATAAACTGCAATGGAAATCAAACTTACCTATTTATACGTATAACGTTAGTTGTATAGTAAGAGATTCTGAAATGAATTTTACATATAATTCAAGTGCATTATCAGGATCGAAAGGAGAACTAAATAATAATGTAACAGGAAGTAGTTTTTCCCCTTACGTTACAACTGTCGGACTGTTTAACGATTCTAACGAATTGATAGCAGTTGCAAAAATGAATAAACCAATACCAAAGTCAACGCATGCTGATATGACTTTTGAGGTTAAAATAGATATTTAAAATGGCGATTACTTTTAGAGCAAATAAAGGACAAGCACTTACTTACACAGAAATGGACCAGAACCTTGGTCAGTTCTTTTACTCAAGCTCAGTTTCAAATGATGGAACTGCTCTAGTATTACATTATACTGGTAGCGGAAATGTTCCTATAAATCAAACATCTCATACAGTTTCATTAATAAAAGGATTACCTCAAGGATTAGATAGACAAGTAGTATATTACTCAGGTAGTATGGCAGTAACTGGTTCAGGAGGATTTATAGTAGATAGTGGTTCAAAGGTAGGAATAAATACTGCAGGCGATGATTTACCTTTGACTTACAATTTAGAAGTATCTGGTAGTATACGAGCATCACAAGCAGTACTATCAAACTCAGACGAAAGATTAAAAAGCAACATTGTATCAATCGATGATGCTTTAGGTAAAATTAAAAGCTCAAGAGGAGTTAGCTTTAATAGAAATGAATCTCCTGAAGTAAAAGAATTAGGAGTAATAGCTCAAGAAATAGAAAAATACATTCCAGAAGTTGTTTATAAAGATAATAAAGACTATCTTTCAGTAAACTACGGTGGTATAGTACCTGTATTAATTGAAGCAATAAAAGAGCTAGAAGCAAGAGTTCAAGAGTTAGAAAATAAATAAAGATGGCAATTACATTAAGAGGAGATAAAGGAACCGCACTTACCCATACGGAGTTAGATAATAACTTTAGATCGTTTTATTACTCTGCATCAATGGACGGGTCTTCTTTAACCCTATTTACTACAGCATCAGGTGATACAGGAACAACCTTACACTTTAATAATGCTGCCGGTAATCATTACGAAATTCAATTTAAATCAGGTAGTGCACCTTCAGGTTCTGACTGTAACTTTAGTTCCTCAGCTAATTTACTATTTGATTACGATCAAGGACATTTAAAAGTAACCGGTTCAGGTTATATAACAGGAGACTTAACAGTAGGAGGCTCAGTACAAGCACAAACATTCCATACTGAATTTGTAACCTCTTCTATAATTTATGAATCAGGATCTAATAAATTTGGAGACTCTGCAGATGATAGACATAGTTTTACAGGTAGTGTACGATTCCAAGGACCAGTAACTCAGTCAGGTAACTTTACTCAAGTCGGTGATTTCTTATCTACAGGTTCTATAGCCCATTCTGGTTCTATAGTTCAATCTGGTAGTTATACTAGACAAGGAAATCATGAATCAACTGGATCATTAAAGAATAAAGGAAATATAACTAATGTAGGACAGTTAACTAATACAGGAGTTCAATCTCAAATTGGTAATTTTAACGTTAATGGTCTTTCTACATTCACAGGAGGTATTATAGGATCAGCAGATATTTCTGGTTCTACTTTTAATAACACAGGAGCTGTTGGAGCATCTCACTTAACAGGATCATTTACTGGTTCATTTACTGGAGCAAATGATGGACTAACTGGCTTACCGGTTCAAACTTATACTAACGGTACTGACAATAGAGTATTGACCTCTACCGGTACTGATAGTATAAATGGTGAATCAACTTTAACTTACGACGGTAGTACATTAGTAACTACTGGTAATATTTCTGCTAGTTTGTTTTATGCAGCAAGTGGTTTTGATATAGAACAAGCTGATGGTAAAGTATCACTTACTCAAGCTGCAATGGAAATGGTTAATACTGCTGCATCTATTGCAGGCGGTCATAGTATAGGTATACTTAGATTTAGTGGATTTGATGGTGAGGGAACAGCAATGACAGGAGCAGAAATGCAAGTTAACGCTAGAGAAGCATGGGATGGATCTAATACTAACGTACCTGCTGATATTGTATTTAGAAATAGAAAAACAGCAAATGAAGCTGATTTAAGAGAAAGATTAAGAATAGGTGAATTAGTAGCAGTATCAGGATCTTTATCAGCAAATGATTTTTATGTAAGTTCTTCAGTAAAATTCCCAGGCACATCTGAAAATAGTAATACCGGGTATAAAACTTTAATGATTAATACTACTGATGGCCGAGTATACTATACCGGTTCATACGGCGGCGGAGGCGGTGGCGGAGCCACAGTTCACTTCCCTGCACCTCATAGAGTAGTAACAGCAGGATTTGCTTCAAGTAGTTTGAGTGGTTCTTCTGACTTAACTTGGGATGGTGAAAACCTAAAATTAAATAATGATACTCTTATATCAGATATTTCAGCCTCATCAGCACATGCAGATGTTAAAGGGTTACTCGGTGGTAGTGATATACATACCTTAGTAGAAGGTAAGACAACCGGTAACGTAGTAGTAGGATTAAGAGGAGCTAATACTTCATCTAAATTTGCAGTAATATCAGGTAAAGGAGATTATTATAGTAATACTACTTACGATCATACAGCATTTTCAGTTGATTCATCAGGTTCATTTATGTTTAATGGAACTGGTCAAATTACTGGTTCGTTAGAAGTTAAAGGTGACGTAACAGCATTTTATTCTTCTGATGAAAGATTAAAAGATAATGTAACTCCAATACTCAACCCAGTAGATAAAGTAAAATCTATAGGAGGGTATGAATTTGATTGGAATGATAAATCAAATAAAAAAGGGCACGATGTAGGAGTTATAGCCCAAGAAATAGAAAAAGTTTTACCTGAATTAGTAGTAGAAAGAGATTCAGGATATAAAGCAGTTCGTTATGAGAAAATTGTCGCGTTATTAATAGAGGCTATTAAACAGCAACAGTTACAAATAGATGAGCTGAAAAGCAAAGTCTAAGACTAACAAAATATGGATAATATGCCAACAAGACCTTCCTGGACACACCAGGGGAGGTTAATCACTGATATTTCAGATATGCCAGAAGGAACCTATGGGTTTATCTATGAGGTTAGACACAAACCTACAGATACTCGTTACATAGGAAAGAAAGTTCTATTCTTCGAACGCAATAAGAGATTAGGTAAGAGAGCTTTACAAGCACTAAAAGAAGAAAGAGCTAAAAAAGGACTGAAGGGCCGTGTACCTCTAAAACAGAAAATAAGAACAGAATCAGATTGGAAAGATTATTTTGGTTCTCAAAAAGAGATAGTTGCTCTTGCTAAAAGTGATATAGCTGGAGAAAATTGGGAAAAGAGAATTTTAGAGTTTGTCCCTAATAAAAAGCTGTTAACTTATTATGAAACAAAGCACCTATTTATTAATAACGTATTAGAGGACAATTATAGTGCTCATATAAACGATAATATATTAGGTAAATTTTACCGAAAAGACTTTATTAATGAAACTAAGTGATATAATTCTTAAAGAAGAGCTAAACGTAGCAAGAAGAAAGCTAGATAAACTTGCTCATGATATAGGATTTGAAGAATTTGCAAAAGTAATTCTTAGCCTTGCAGATGAAAATATTTTAGATGATATAGTTGATGCAATGAACTTTAGTGAAAAAGATGGTACTGAATATTATAACCCTGATATTTTAAAAGAGGATAATAGGTACAATGAAGGAGGATACGAAGAAGGAGATATAAAGTTAATGGGTGACCTAATATTACCAATTGATAAACAAATAGTTCTTCAAGCAGAAGAAGATAAATACAACCGAGGTTTACTTGTAACTAATAATAAAGATAAAAGTTACGATATAGCATATTGGGCTGATACATTTGAACCATACCCTATTGAAGTAGAGATAGATGGTAAATCAGTAGCAAAAGAAGCCGAGGTTATAAAATTATTGTTTCACCCAGAAATGGACTAATATGATACAGATAAAAGAAATTATAGGACTACCATCACTCAAGTACCATATAGACAATGGTCTTACCTTATCAGAGAACGTCTATCGTTATTCTTCTGATGAGTTTATTAACTTATTCAAAGAAGCTAGAGCAGCGCATAGCGACGGTAAAATCCAGCTAGATGACAGGGATAAGTTTCTTTTAGAGAGTACTGATATAGGAGAGTATGGAGAATATAATGGAATGAATGTTCCTTTAGATCTACCAATGATAGCAGCTAAAAAAGATCCCTTGTTTGAAATCGGAGCTTTGATAGATGAAATGATAGAAGATATTAACTTAATAGACGAAGCTTCTTCTATAAGTGAGATGATAGATTTTGATTTAGTAAAAGAATTAGTCGAATCAATGGGATGTACTATTGACATGGATAGATTTAGAAAAGGAGTTGATATTCAAAATGAAACTTTTGATTATGATGGGTATGCTCTTTTAAAAGCATCTGTAGATTATGTATCTGAAGCAGAATATAGAGGTAGAAAAGTAGCGCTTAATAAACCTAAAAGAGGAGGCTCTAAAAAGTTTTACGTTTATGTAAAATCTAAAAAAGGAAATGTTAAGAAAGTATCTTTCGGAGACAATAACCTTTCAGTTAAATTTAAGAAACCTGGAGCAAGAGCTTCATTTGCTGCAAGACATAAATGTGCACAAAAGAAAGATAAAACAAAAGCTGGTTACTGGTCTTGTAACATAGGTAGATACTGGAAATCCTTAGGAGGTTCTAAAAACTTTTCAGGTTACTGGTAGAAAATTTTTAATTAGTTATGCCCGCACCTTGTCCTTCATGTAAACAACCATTAGGGTTGGATTTAAATTTTATTATTAAGAATCCTGTAATGCAATGTCCTCATTGTAAAACTGTAATGAAGTGGAATGTAAATGAAGATATTCAAAAAGAACTTGAAGGAGTATTAAACGAACTTCAAGACATAAAAAGGAAATATAAAGGAATAGCAACCTTTGGATAATTTATATATTTATAATTGTTATGCGGAACCAGTTATTAATTTGCTTCTGCAAAACTTAAATTTAATCTTTAACTTTATTAATTAAAAAACAATGGCAGGAATAGCAGATCAATTCAGAGGTTTACCTATCGAAGACCTTATCGTTAGTCCAATTGTCGGAATGGCAAAAGGACAAGCAAAACTAAACGATGTTACATGGAAGTACATTAGTGAAGTAGCGTTTGTACCACCAGCTAAAAAAGGTGGAGCAGCAACTACTAGAGCACTAGATGTTGAAATGAACAGAGTAATGACGGATCGTGACACTGGAGAACAGTCTATACAGAAAGTATATTCTAAAGTACCTATGTTACCTCTTATACCACTACCTTCTTTAGCAATAACTAAGGCAGATGTAAACTTTACTATGGAAGTAAAAACTTCTTCTATGAGCAAATCATCAACAGACACTGAAAGTTCAGTAAGTGCAACAGCATCCGGCGGATTCTGGGGTATGAAATATTCAGCAACAGTATCAGGAAAAGTAGCAACTCACTCAGAGAATACTAGATCAACTGATAACTCAGCTAAATATGACGTAGCTGTACATGCAGAACAATTACCACCAACAGAAGGTATGTTAAAACTTTCTGACTTCTTAAACGAAATGTTAGAACCTTCAGCAATTCCATTATCTGATAACCCAGATACTAAATAAGTTGGAACTCTGAAAAAGTTTTCGTATATTTAATTTATGGCTAAATTGAATATTGAAGAGCTAATTAGCGGTCTTCTAGAGGCCGCTTTAGTAGCTCAATCTATAAGTGAAAGGCAACACATAAATGCCTTACGTAATTATTTTGATAAAGACGGAGTCCCTAAAACTACTCATGTAGTAATAGGAGAGAAAACTATAGAAGTCCCTCTTTATATATTAGCAGATCACGGTTCGATAGGATTAGATAAGTTAGAAATTGACTTTGAAGCTAGAATACTATTCGGTGATGATGAATCTAAATGTTCTAATCTTAAAAAATCTCTATTAGGTGTATTTAAAAAACCTAAGTTTGAGAATAATATAAAAGAAATTCATGTAGATCAAGGTAGTACTTTAAGTACTAACGGTAAAGCTAAGATAAAGGTTAAATTTAAAAGAGATGAAAAACCTGAAATGGTTTCTAGACTAGTTGATGATTTTATACAATCACTTCCAGATCCTAAAATAAATGTAACCGATGACAAAGACAGTAAAGCCTTACCTAGATAATTACGAAGACGGTTATATAATCCGAGAATTTAAATCTACTATTTCTGAACGAAGGTTAATATGGCATAGAGATAAATGTGACCGTATTATAGAACCTATAAACGATACTGATTGGAAATTCCAATTCGATAATCAAGTACCTATCCCTCTTTCTAAGCTATTTATACCAAAGGAAACATATCACCGTCTCATAAAAGGATCTGGTGATTTAATTTTAAAAATAGAGGAATTATGAATTGCGAATGTAAAGATTGTAGTTGTAAAGAGTGTAGTTGTAATTGCTGTGATTGTTAACTATGAAACTATCTAATATACTTTTTGAAGGGTTTAGAGAACATGTAAGCATTATCAATGGAAAAAAATATTCTGTTGACTGGTTAGGTACTGCTGATACTCTACAAGATTTTCAATCTGCTTTGAAAAGAATGCCTGATACCATAGAGAGTATTAAAGTTCCTATTAATACCACAATATTTTCTACTAGTCAAGACTCAAAAAAAATTAAACCAGAAGGTAGCTGGAAGCTAGAAGTTTATGCTACAATTGTTAAAGTTGTTGATGAACACGAAAAAGAAGGTAATTCTTTAGAAGGTATAAGAATCAATTCTTATTACGGTGTTGGTCCTAAAGGAGCTGTTAACGATCCAATTTACGTTTCTATTGATACGAAAGAATCTCGAGAATTCGGAAAAGCAATGTCCTCTGGTAAATACGGACCATTAGATTAATGCATTATGAAACTATCGAAAGTCATATTAGAAGGTCCACTAGAATACGACCCAGACTTTAATAAGGAAGTTGATAAGATTAAAGATCGAGGAGGCGTCTATATAGGATCAGGAGATTATGGTTCAGTCTTCTTATACGATGGTAAAGCAGTTAAAGTTACTACAGACGAAATAGAATTAGATCATGCAGAGATATTAGTTGGTAAAAAAACTAATAATTTTGTTTTCATTCATAATGTTGAAAGGTTACAACCTAAATTAGGTATTATATCTATGGCAGTCATGTCTAAAATAAAAAAAGATATTCCGGAAGAATTTTATGAAAAGTTAGAAAAAGAAGCTAAAAATTTAGGAATAGATCCTGAAGAATTAGATATTAGACCTGAAAACTTCGGGCAAGATCCTAAAACAGGTAAAATAAAAATGTTAGACGTATAGTTGCTATTCTGCAATATTCTTCTTATATTATAGTATATTAAGTTACGGATAAACTATGGATTATTCTTTCCTCTTAGGTTCGGTAGAAAACTTACTGGGCAAAAGTCAGAAGAAAGCAAGAGAGAATCATGCTTTTCACTGTCCTTTTTGTAATCACCACAAACCTAAATTAGAAATAAATTTTGCTACTAACGAAAAAGGAGAAAATCCTTGGGAATGTTGGGTATGTAATACTAGAGGAAGAACTATAAGATCTTTACTTTATCAACTTAAGACACCTAGAGATCAAGCTAGAGAAGTACTTAAGTATGTTAAGAAAGGAGATATTTATGAATATAAGCATATAGCAGCAGTTGAGTTACCTAAAAACTTTCAACTTATTAGTGAATCTTCTCCTACTTCTATTGTAGCTAAAAATGTAAAAAAGTACTTATATGAGAGAGGACTTACCGACAATGATTTTATTAAATATGGTATTGGATACTGCACAAGTGGGGAATATGGAGGACGAATTATTATCCCAAGTTATTCTGCATCCAATCAGCTCAACTATTTTGTTGCGAGAAGCTATGATGGCAACTATTATAAGTACAAGAACCCAGAAACTTCCAAAGATATAATATTCTTTGAGAATCTTATCAACTGGAATCAACCTATTATTATTTGTGAAGGAGTGTTTGATGCTATAGCCATCCGTAGAAATGCTATACCAATCTTGGGTAAATCTATTTCTAACGCACTTCTTAAAAAAATTATCTTAAGTAATGTAGAAGATATCTACATTGCATTAGACCAAGATGCAATCAAGAAAGCTCTGGAGTATTGTGAGCAGTTTTTAAACATAGGAAAACAAGTTTACTTAGTAGACTTGAAAGAAAACGATCCGAGCGACATGGGTTTCCTAGCCTTTACTCGCCATATCCAACAAGCACAAGAACTGGACTTGACAAGTCTTATGCGATTTAAATTAAAATCAGTATGATCAAACAAGGTACAGACGTATTGAAACAACATGGTAAAAAAAGATTAACTTTCAATGCTGAATTGAAACGAATAGACTTTCTTGATAGAAGAGTTTATAAGAGATCGGACGGAGTATACTACCCATCCGTAACAACTATACTCCAGTACATGCCCAAGAATCACTTCTTCGAAAATTGGTTGAAGGATGTTGGGCATAACGCCGATCTTATTAGAAACAAAGCAGGTAAAGAAGGTACTCAAGTACATGAAGCAGCAGAACGTTTAATTCTAGGAGAAGAAATATCCTGGATGGACGATTATGGTAAAGCAAGATATAGTCAAATAGTTTGGGAAATGATTCTAAGGTTTCATGAATTCTGGACTAATGTTAAACCAGAACTTATATCTACGGAAGAGTTTGTATTTTCAGATAAATTTAAGTACGCAGGTACTGCTGACTTATTAGTTAAAATGAATAACGAAACTTGGTTAATAGATTTAAAAACTTCTAATGCGTTACATAAAACTTATGATTTACAGTTAGCTGCTTATGCTAAAGCTATAGAAGAGAAAAAAGGTATTAAAGTAGATAGAACTGCTATACTTTGGTTAAAAGCTCATACTAGAGGCTTTTCTAAAAAGAAAGGAGTAATACAGGGTAAAGGATGGCAACTAAAAGAAATAAATAATATAGATGATAATTTTGAATTATTTCAAACGATCTATAAATTATATTCTTTAGAGAACCCTACAGTTGAACCTATTTATAATAGTTACCCAACTACGTTAAAAATAAATAATGATTAAATTTTTAGAAAAACATATAGAAGCATTTGTTAAACTTTTTTTAGTTGTACTTACACTTGGTATTTTATCAAGCTGTACTACCTATAGGCTTTCTACGTTATATCATGACCCAATTTATGGACCAGAAGAAGTTGTAATACAAGTACCATCCAATGTAACGATAGATACACTATCTTACTCACAACTAAAATGGAAACTTAGAACCGATAATACTTTCAGGTGGAATTTTGCTCAATATGCTATGGATCAACCTCTTAGTTGGTATAATAGTAATTTTAGATATTCTTACTGGAGACCATTTAATTCATTTGATGTTTATTGGAATAGGCATAACTTTTGGTATGATTGGGCATTTAATTATCCATTTAATTATGGATGGAGTTGGAATACATGGAATCGATGGAACTTTGGATGGGGACATTGGAATCATTGGAATAGACCTTTCCATCATTGGGATAATTGGTATAACGGACCTTGGCATAATCCATCTTATAACGCAATTTGGAATAGCAGCAGAAATAATGTTAATGTAGCGTATATAAATGGACGTAGAGGAAGTAGAAGTATTATTAATAGAAATATTACAATTACTAATAATAGAAACAATAATAATATACAAAATAATATCATAACTAGATATAATCAACCAAGAAGAATTATTAATAATAATGTTGATGAAATTGTAAATGATATTAGATTGAATAATAATAACATAAAAATAAGAGTATATAATAACCCTAATAACTTTGAGAATGATCAGATTATCAGAAATAATTCTAGAATCAACTGGCCGTCCCAAAGCAGTAATAATGGCTGGGGGAGCGGGGGCAGGCAAATCGTACCTTCTAGGTCAACTATCCCTACAATCTCTAACCCAGTTCAACCCGGACAAGTACATAGAGGATCCGGAACATCAGTACCACAACAATCTAGGAGCAGCCAGTCGTCAGGTGGACAAGGACGTGGAAGCTGCAGCAGATGCTAAAACTAGTTTTGTTTGGGACACTACTGCTTCAGGAAAGAAGTTTGATGAAAATCTAAATAAGCTTTTAGATAAAGGTTATGATGTATACGTTGTGTACGTCTATACTCATCCTATGATTTCTTATATAAGTAATTTCGAAAGAGAAAGAAACATACCCGGGTCTTCAGTATTTATGACTTGGAGAAACTCTTACCAGAAAATAAAAGAATTACAAAAGAAAACTAAAGGTAATCTTTCTATTTTTATAAACGATAGAGGAGGTAAATATGCTAAAGAAATTAAAGGTTTTAATACAGCAGCTAAAAATGGACCTTTAGGTATAAAAGATTATTTAAATAAATATAACGAAAAGAATAACGTAGGAGGATCTAGTTTCTTTAAACCTGTAGAAATGTCTACAGCTGAAGAAGATGAGTTTAATAGAGCTATAGCTAATGTAGATTATGATAAGTCTAATAGATCAGAAGATAAAGCAGTTAAATCTGCGTTTTTAAAAGTTTATAGAAAAAGCGGTACAGTACCAGGTGATGATCAATTAAAAGACGTTATTAAGAAATATAGAGAAAAGAAAGCAAATGCAGATGAAAAAAATGCAGATGTATTAGACAATATTTCAAATATGTTATTTGATCCTAATTTTCAAGATCTTTTACAACATTCTACTCCAAGTGAAATAGATCAAAAAATACAAAACTTTTTATAATGTCAGTAGCACTATATCCAGGAGCATTTAAACCACCTCATAAAGGTCATTTTCAAGTAGTAAAAAGTTTACTTGACGGATCTTATAATGGTAAAGCTTATGATATAGATGACTATGTAAAAGTAGGAGACGAAATATTACAAAATAAAATAGATGGTAAACCTAAGATAGATAAAGTAATAGTATTTCCAGGTGGAGGAGAAAGAAATGGTATTACTAAAGAAGAATCAATTAGAATTTGGCAAATATACGCTAAATACTTACCTGGATTAGAAGTATTAGATGGAGAAAAAAATCCTATGTTTGCTGCTAAAGATTATGCTAAAGCAAATTCAAAAGTAAATTTTTACGGAGTTACAGGTATAAGAGGTGGAGAAGATGTAGTAGATTTAAAGAGAGTTACTACTTACAAAAATACACCTAATGTAAAAGGATTAGCAATATCTAACCCAGGATTTATGCAAAGAGCTAGTGAATTAAGAAAAATAGCTTTAACTGGTAACTTAGATGACTTAAGAGATTATTTTCCTTCACAACTTAAAAGAGAAGAACTATTTGATATAGTTAGTATGCTTAAAGACAGTATTGTTTCTGAAAAGATGTTTGATACTATGGATAGTTTTATCAATGAATGGTTAGATAATATAGGAGACACAAGACTAACCGAAGCATCTTCAGGTACTGCAATACAACCTCAATCAGCTTTACGTTCAGAAGATAGAGCAAAGTTAGTTATTCTTTATAACTACCTTTTTAACCTTACTTCGAGATTATACCATACTATAGAATTAAAAGGAGATAAAGTTCAAGTAGGTTTAAAAGATTTAGAAGATCAAAAAACTCCTTACTTACCTTATATAGGTTCACTATTAGAGTATATGTTAGATCAAAAAATGGCTATAACTCCTTTACCTGAAGTAAAATTAAGAAGAGATATATCAGAAGCATCTAACTTTTTTGGTAAAACAGCTCATTATAACCCAGCTAATAATGAAATAGTTTTATTTGTTGAAGGTAGACATCCTAAAGACGTAGTTAGATCATTTTCACATGAAATGATTCATCATATGCAAAATTTAGATGGTAGATTAGGAAATATAGGAACTTCTGATACTAATAAAGATAATAATTTACTTGAGCTTGAAAAGGAAGCTTATTTAATGGGTAATATTACTTTCAGAAATTGGGAAGATCAAATTAAAAATGAAAATAAAGATTTAGTTAGTGAAATTATTTCTAAACCAGTTGATACTAATATAAAAGAAATTGCTCAAGATTATTTTGGTCTAAAAGATTTCGTTAGTGAAGTAGCTAAAGGTATAATTAATGAAGGTAAATATGATAAATTAGTTACTTTTTTAACTAATAAATCTATAGAAGGTATCAAGAATGCATTAATTAAAAAAATGCATGTTTATAAAGAAAAACATTTCGGAGATCCTAACACAGAAGATGCTAGAGTAGCAATGAAAAAAACAGTAGAAGAACTTTACCCTATTATGTTAATGTCTATACCTGAAGATATAGATCAAAAATTTCAAAAAGAAACTGATTTAGAGTTTGATTATGATTTAAAGGTAATGTTTGTTAAAGGTATTAACTCAATTATGAGAGATGGAGGAGCATATAAAGGAGGATTTGATGATAATGATAAATACGAAACTCCTAAGATTGAATTAGAATTCGTATTAGATCCATATAATTTTCCAAGAGACTTCGAAGAACTATCAGGTCAAATATCTGACGTATTAAGACATGAAATAGAACATCTTACTCAAACAGGTGGTAATGAAAGAGGTAAAACATTTGGTAAAGATGCTATGTTTGGTGGTAAGTTTGGGACTGATGATGAAATGAAGTTTAGAACTAAGATAGCAAGAGGTGTAGTTAAAAATGGAGTAAGTTATTTAACCTTACCATCTGAAATAGATGCTAATATACAAGGTCTATATTTAACAGCTAAAAAACAAAGAAGAGATTTTAAAGACGTAGTTGATCAATACTTATATCAATTTACTGATCAATTTGATAGTGAGGGTAAACCTTACTTAACAAAACAAGACGTAGAAGACGTAAAGAAAGTATGGGCACTTAGATTGCCTGCATTAGGAATAAAACAACGGTTATGAAAAAAAGTATAGTAGATTTATTAGAAGCTTATCCGCTTCCAGAACAAAAAGAAA
>MDSV01119398.1_pt1 | contig 17268 bp, 28 predicted proteins | sample 810851 | NCBI WGS metagenome assembly MDSV01 (sample SAMN05326640, study PRJNA326480) | marine metagenome | isolation source: seawater | place: Atlantic Ocean: North East | collected 2012 | reverse complement strand
GGGAAGAGTCATAAAATTGGTGAAGTTCATGATGGTGCCGCAACAATGGACTGGATGGAACAAGAACAAGAAAGAGGTATTACTATAACTTCTGCAGCCACTACTTGCTTTTGGAATGATCACAGAATAAATATTATAGATACACCAGGACATGTGGATTTTACTATTGAAGTAGAAAGATCATTAAAAGTTTTAGATGGAGCTGTTTGTGTTTTTGATGGTGTAGCTGGAGTTGAACCTCAATCAGAAACAGTTTGGAGACAAGCTGATAAGTATAAAGTTCCAAGAATATGTTTTGTTAATAAATTGGACAGAACTGGAGCTGACTTTTTTAATTGTGTAGAAATGATTAAAGATAGACTTGGCGCAAAACCTCTAGTTATGCAATTACCAGTCGGTATTGAGTCTTCACTTAAAGGGGTAGTAGATTTAATTAAGATGAAAGCTGTTTTATGGAAAGATGAAAAACTTGGAGCTGAATTTGAGTATACCGAAATCCCCGCTGATCTTAAAGAACAAGCAGAGAAATATAGAAAAGAATTAATTGAAACAGCTGTAGAGCAAGATGAAAAGTTAATGGAAGACTATTTAAGTGGCAAAGAAATTTCAGAAAAAGATCTAATTTCCTGTATAAGAAAAGGGTGTATTAAATTTGATTTTGTCCCTGTTCTAACCGGATCTGCTTTTAAAAATAAAGGTGTCCAACCTTTATTGGATGCTGTTGTAAATTTTTTACCCAGCCCAATAGATATTGGTTCAATAAAAGGTACTAAACCTAATTCAAAAGATGAAATAGAGAGAAAATTTGAAGATGCTGAACCTTTTTCAGCATTAGCTTTTAAAGTTGCAACAGATCCGTTCGTAGGAACATTAACTTTTATCAGAATTTATTCAGGAACATTGAAAGCTGCTACAGGGATTTATAACACTTCAAGAGATAAAGAGGAAAGAGTAGGAAGAATGTTACTGATGCACGCTAACAGCAGAGAGGACGTAAAAGAAGCCAATGCAGGAGATATTGTAGCGTTAGCAGGATTAAAATATACAATTACTGGACATACTTTGTGTGATGAAAACAATCAAATAGTTTTAGAGCCAATGGAATTTCCTGATCCAGTTATTGAAATAGCAGTTGAACCAAAAACTAAAGCAGACCAAGAAAAAATGGGTGAAGCTTTGGGTAGATTAGCAAGAGAAGATCCTTCATTTAGAGTTACTTCTGATGAAGAATCTGGACAAACAATAATTAAAGGAATGGGAGAATTACATCTCGATATTATTGTTGATAGAATGAAAAGAGAATTTAAAGTCGAAGCTAATATTGGAGCTCCTCAAGTTGCTTATAGAGAAACAATATTAAAGTCTTCTACCAATACGTATATACATAAAAAACAAAGCGGTGGCGCAGGACAGTTTGCAAAAGTAGAGCTAAACGTTGAACCATTATCTCCTGGAAAAGGTAGAGAAGTTGAAAATAAAATTAAAGGTGGATCAATTCCTAAAGAATTTATACCTGGTGTGGAAAAGGGTATTGAAAGTGTAGCAGACAGCGGAATCCTAGCAGGATTTCCATTGATTGATTATAAAGTAACTATTGTTGATGGTTTACACCACGATGTAGACTCAAGTGTTTTAGCTTTTGAAATAGCATCAAGAAACTGTTTTAAAGAAGCATGTTCTAAAGCCACACTCAAACTTTTAGAGCCAGTAATGAGAGTTGAGGTTATAACACCAGAAGATTATATGGGTGATGTTATCGGAGATTTAAATAGTAGACGAGGTCAGGTATCAACCACAGATAAAAGAGGAAATGCGACTGTAATAAGTGCCATGGTTCCATTAGCAAATATGTTTGGTTATATAAATAATCTTAGATCTTTGTCTCAAGGAAGAGCTCAGTATTCAATGTTTTTTGATCATTACGAAAAAGTTCCTCAAAATGTACAGGATGAAGTAACTAAAAAATTGGCTTAATTTATGGAAAAACAACACATAAGAATACATTTAAGAGCATATGATAATAAAATTTTAGATTTATCAACAATCGAGATTGTTAATACGGCAAAAAGAACTGGAGCACAGGTTAAAGGGCCAATACCTTTACCAACTAAAAAAGAAATTTTTACAGTATTAAGATCACCTCATATTGACAAAAAGAGTAGAGAACAATTTGAAACAAGAACTCACAAAAGATTAATAGATATTTTAGAACCCACACCACAAACAGTAGAAGCATTAATGAAATTAGATTTAGCTTCAGGTGTAGACATAGAAATTAAATTATAGGAATAAAATGAGCATTGGATTAATTGGTAAAAAAATTGGAATGACAAGAGAGTTCTATGATACTGGAATTTCAATACCCGTAACTGTCTTATATGTAGAAAAAGGAAGAATATTGGAAGTAATTACAAAAGAAAAACGAGGTTACGACGCTGTTCAGGTTGGTTTTGGTAGAATTAAAAATTCTAAACTTACAAAACAAATGAAGGGAGTTTTTGCTAAAAAAAATACTGAGGCTAAGAAAATTTTAAGAGAATTTAGAGTAAAAAATATATCAGAGTTTAAAGAGGGCAATGAAATAGGGATTGAATTATTTAAAGATCAAAAATATGTGGATGTTACATCAAAAACCATAGGAAAGGGATTTGCTGGAGTAATTAAAAGACATCATTTTAGAAGTCAAAGAGCTACTCATGGAGTTTCTGTTTCTCACAGAGCACATGGTTCCACGGGTCAAAATCAAGATCCAGGACGAGTATTTAAAGGGAAAAAAATGGCTGGACATCTTGGTGATAAATTAAGAACGATTCAAAATTTAGAAATAATAAAATCCGATACAGAAAATAGTTTAATTTATATAAAAGGTTCAGTTCCTGGTTCAAAAAACGCTATCGTACTTATTCAAAAAAATATCAAAAATATAAAGAGACTCACATCTTTAGAGAAAATGATTAAAAATCAAAAAGCTTTGTCTAGCTCAAAAGAAGATAAAAAAACTCAACCAAAACAGGCTAAAAAATAAAATGAAGTTAAATGTTTTAAGCATTGATGGAAATACAAAAAGTGACATTGAATTATCAGATGGTATTTTTTCTCTCAAACCTAATAAAGTGATTATCCAATCTTTAATAGACTGGCAAATGAGTAGATTTAAAGCCAGAACTGCAAAAACTAAACAAAGAAATGAAATCAAAGGATCTACTTCTAAAATATATGCACAAAAAGGAACCGGTGGAGCTAGACATAGTAGCAGAAAAGCACCGTTATTTGTCGGGGGCGGTATTGCTCATGGTCCAAAAGGAGCCGTTTATTCAGAGAAAAAAATGAATAAAAAGGTTAAAAAACTAGGCTTATTACATTTATTATCACAAAAAAACAAAGTCAACTCACTCTATGTAGTTGATGATTTTAAAAAAGAAATTAAAAAAACAAAGTTATTTAACCAATTTTTAATTAAATTTAAGATTAAAAATACTTTAATTATTTCTGATAAAGATTCTAAAGATAAAATAATAAAGTCTGTAAAAAATATACCAAATGTTAAAATTATAGATCAAAAAGGCACCAATGCTTATGATCTTTTAAAGTATAAAAATGTACTTTTTACTACCTCATCAATTAAATCACTTCAGGAAAGATTAACAAATGAAAAAATTTAATCATTTAGATACTATTATTGCACCAGCCATTACTGAGAAGGCAACTTCACTATCTGAATTTAACAAGATTGTTTTTAAAGTTCATGCAGGTGCAAATAAAGAATCAATTAAAAGAAGTATAGAAAAAATATTTAAAGTTAATGTTATAAAAATTAATACATTAAATTTAAAAGGAAAAAATAAAATAGTTCAGGGGAGAAAAGTTAAAAAATCAGGATATAAAAAGGCAATCGTAACTTTGAAAAAAGGTCAAAGTATAGATTTAACAACAGGTATATAATTCTATGGCTCTAAAAACTTTTAAATCATATACAAAATCTACTAGAGGCACAGTTCTAGTAGACAAAAAAGATTTATGGAAAGGCAAGCCTGTTAAATCCTTAACTTTTGGTAAAACTTCTACTGGTGGAAGAAATAATCTAGGAAGAATAACCTCAAGACATAAAGGAGCCGGTCATAAAAATAAACATAGAATTATTGATTTTTACAGAAAAAAAGATGACATCAAAGCAAAAGTTGAGAGAATAGAATACGACCCTAACAGATCTTCATACATTGCTTTAATTAAATACGAAGATGGTACAATGAATTATATAATAGCTCCAAATAAAATTAAAAAAGGAGATGAAGTTATTTCAGGAAGAAATAAACCAATGAAAGTAGGAAATTGTATGCCGTTATCAGATATTCCAGCGGGCACTAATATTCATAATATAGAACTCTCTCCTAACAGTGGCGCTAAAATAGCTCGTTCAGCAGGTGCTTCGGCTCAAATATCAGGAGCTGATGAAAATTATTGTGTAATTAAACTAGGATCTGGAGAAATAAGAAAAATAATAAGTTCCGCAAGAGCAACTATCGGAACGGTTTCAAATAGTGATCATCAAAATATTATGATTGGTAAAGCAGGCAGAAATAGATGGAAAGGTATAAGACCTCAAAGCAGGGGTGTAGCAATGAATCCTGTAGATCATCCACACGGAGGCGGTGAAGGAAAAACTTCAGGAGGAAGAAGTCCTGTCTCACCTTGGGGACAATCTGCTAAAGGACTAAAGACTAGAAAAAACAAGGTTACTAACAAGTATATAATTTCAAGAAGGAAAAAGAGAAAGTAGAATATGTCAAGATCAGTATGGAAAGGACCTTTTGTGGACCCAAGTTTACTTAAAAAAGTTGAACAACTTAAAGATAAACCGATAAAAGCTCCTATTAAAACATGGTCAAGAAAATCAACAATTATCCCTGAATTTGTTGGTATTAGTTTTTTAATACATAATGGAAAAAAATTTATACCTATTAAAATATCTGAAGAAATGGTTGGCCATAAATTAGGTGAATTTTCTCCTACAAGAACATTTAATGGTCATACACCAGCAGATAAGAAGGCAGCTCAAGCAGCACCAACAACTTCAGCAAGTAAACCCGCTGCAGCAGCACCACAAACTCCAACAAAAGATACTTCGAATTAAAAAAAATAAAAATATTGTAAAAGCTGTTAATCGAAATGTTAGGTCAAGTCCTAGAAAAGTTAATATTTTGCTAAAAAATATTAGGGGCAAAAAGGTTGACCTGGCTGTAAGAGATTTATCTTTTGCGAGACAAAGAATAGCTAAGGACATTAAAAAAACTGTTTTATCAGCAATTGCTAATGCAGAAAATAACAACCAGTATGATATTGATAATTTATACGTAACTGAAGCATATGTAGGAAAATCAATTGTTTTAAAAAGATTTAGAGCTAGAGCAAAAGGTAGAGCGAGTGGAATTAAAAAACCTTATAGCAATATTACAATTATTTTATCTGAATTAAACAATAAGGAGAAGGGTATTCATGGGACAAAAGGTTAATCCAATTAGTTTAAGATTAGGAATAAACAGAGGATGGGATTCTGTTTGGTTTGCTAAAAAAAAGGAATATGGAAAATTCTTAATAGAAGATTTCAAAATTCGAGAATATATAAAGAAAAATATAGTAAATTCAGGAGTATCTCAGGTTATGATAGAACGTACAGCAAAAAAATGTATTGTTTCGATTTATACTTCGAGACCAGGTTTTGTTATCGGTAAAAAAGGTTCTGATGTTGATAAAATTAAAAAGAATTTATCAAAAATATCAAGTAGTGAAGTCAGCCTCAATATAAAAGAAGTAAAAAAACCAGAATTAAATGCTTTTCTTGTTGCAGAAAATATCGCTCAACAACTAGTAAAAAGAATAGCCTTTAGAAGAGCTATGAAAAGGGCTGTGCAATCGGCTTTGAGATTAGGAGCTAAAGGTATAAGAGTTTGTTTAAGTGGAAGATTGGGAGGTAATGAAATAGCGAGAACAGAATGGACTAGAGAAGGAAGTGTACCATTACATACGTTTCGAGCTCAAGTCGACTATGCTGAAGCAGAAGCTTTAACAACATATGGAATAATTGGCGTAAAAGTTTGGATATATAAAGGTGAAGTTTTTCTAAAGAGTAAAAAAAATAAAAAGGAAACCAATAATGTTACAACCGACAAGAACAAAGTATAGAAAAGCACATAAAGGAAGAATTCATGGAGTAGCTCAACGTGGGCAAGTGCTAAACTATGGAACATATGGTTTAAAAGCTATGGAACCAGAAAGAATTATAGGAAAACAAATTGAGGCAGCAAGAGTGGCTCTAACTAGATATATGAAAAGAACTGGTAAAGTTTGGCTGAGGATTTTTCCCAATATTCCGGTTTCAAAAAAACCTACAGAGGTAAGAATGGGTAAAGGCAAAGGTGCACCAGAATATTGGGCTTGCAGAGTTAAGCCAGGAAGAATTATTTTTGAAGTTGATGGAGTAGATGAAGCTACAGCTAAAATAGCATTATATAAAGCATCAGCAAAACTACCGATAAAAACAAAATTTATAAAAAGGAACTAAAATGAAAAGTGTTGAAATTAAAAAATTGAGTGTAGATGAATTAAAAAATAAGGTTAATTCATTAAAGAAAGATTTGTTTAATTTTAGATTTAGAAAAGTGAATGGACAAATTGAAAGTCCTGCAAAAATTTCCTTAATAAAAAAAGATGTAGCTAAGCTTTTAACTGCATTAAACAATAGAAAGAAATAAATGACAAAAAGAGTTTTAATTGGAAAAGTTGTGAAAGATAAAAATGATAAAACTATAGTAGTAAAGGTTGAAAGAAAATACTCACACCCTTTCTTTGGTAAAGTGATGACTTCATCAAAAAAATATCACGCTCACGATGAAAAAAATAAATTTAAAATTGGTGATAATGTTAAAATAATTGAATCTAAACCTTACTCAAAAATGAAAAAATGGGAGGTTGTAAATAAATGATACAAGTACAAACAGAATTAAATGTAGCAGATAATACTGGAGCAAGACGAGTTGAGTGCATAAAAGTTCTTGGTGGATCAAAGAGGAGATATGCATCAATTGGTGATAATATAGTTGTAAGTGTTAAGGATGCAATTCCAAATGGTAAAGTTAAAAAAGGATCCGTACAAAAGGCTGTGGTTGTACGAACAAAAAAAGCTATTCATAGAAACGACGGAAGTAAAGTTAAGTTTGATAACAATGCTGTTGTAATTACTGATGAAAAGGGCGAACCTTTAGGAACAAGAATATTTGGCCCCGTTACAAGAGAGTTAAGAGGAAAAAATCATACTAAAATTATATCATTAGCTCCGGAGGTTTTATAATTACAATGATAAAAAAAGGTAATCAAGTTCAAGTTTTAGCTGGAAAAGATAAAGGTAAAAAAGGTGAAGTAATAGAAATTTTAAGAAGTTTAAATAAAGTAAAAATTAAGGGTATAAACATTGTTAAAAAGCACGAAAAAACTACTAAGGAAAAAAAAGGTGGAATTATATCTAAAGAAAATTTTATACATATTTCTAATATAAAGAACTTAGATGATAAAAAAGTTAAAAAAGTCAACGAAAGTAGTAAAAAATGACACCTAGATTAAAAGAGCAATACAATAAAGTTATCATAGCAGATTTAAAGAAAAAACTTTCTGTAACAAATACATTCATGGTACCAAAATTTGTTAAAATTGTTTTAAATATGGGTCTAGGCAAAGATAGCACTGATAAAAAAATTGTTCAAAATTGTGCTGAGGACATGTCTTTAATCACTGGTCAAAAAGCTGTCATTACAAAATTTAAAAAATCCATTTCTAATTTTAAAACACGAAAAGGATTTCCAGCTGGAATAAAGGTAACTTTAAGAAGTAACAAAATGTACGAATTTATTGATAGATTAGTTAATATTGCTCTTCCAAGAATCAAAGATTTTCAAGGCTTGAGTACAAAATCTTTTGATAAATCATTTAATTATAGCATAGGTATTAAAGAACATATTATTTTCCCAGAAATTAATTTTGACAAAGTAGATAGAATTAGGGGTCTTGATATAATTATAGTGACTAGCGCAAAAAACAAAGAAAGTGCATTAGCTTTATTAGAAGCTATGAATTTTCCATTTATTAAAAAAAATAAGGATAAAAATTAATTAAAGTTATGGCAAAAACTAGCTCAATACAAAAAAATTTAAAAAGAATTAAGCTTGAAAAGAAATTTTCTAAAAAAAGGAGAGAGCTTAAGAAAATTATTTTAAATAAAAAATTACCTTTAGATGAGAGGTTTCAAGCACAGTTAAAGTTAGCAAAACTTCCAAGAAATTCTGCGAAAATTAGAATAAGAAATAGATGTGAAATTACAGGCAGACCACATGGAGTGTATAGAAAATTAAGGATATCCAGGATTGCTCTTAGAGAGTTAGCATCTGCAGGAAAAATTCCTGGAATGACAAAGTCGAGTTGGTAAATAGAAAGGATATAAAATTATGGCATATGTAGACCCTATAGGCGATATGATAACAAGAATTAGGAATGCTCAAATGAGATTGCTAACAAAAGTTAAAATACCAAATTCAAAATTTAGAGCTAAGATATTAGAAGTTCTAAAGCAGGAAGGGTATATTGCAGATTTTAAATTGTTACCAAATGAAAATAAAAATAGTTTATCAGTAGATCTAAAATATAATGATGGTTCACCAGTTATTAAAGAAATAAAAAGGATTTCAAAACCTGGAAGAAGAATTTATGCAAAAGCTACAAGCATTCCTAAAATTCAAAATGGCTTAGGATTGGCAATAGTTTCAACTTCAAAAGGAATAATGACAGACACTGATGCAAGAACTAAAAATATTGGAGGAGAAATAATTTGTAGAGTATTTTAATTAATTATGTCTAAACTTGGAAAAAAACCTATACCGATACCTAAAGATACCAAAATAAAATCTGAAGGTGGAAAATTAACTCTGACTGGTCCGAAAGGAACAAAAGAATTAAATGTAAATGATAAAATTTTTTCAACTTCTATATCAGAAGATAATAATTTGATACTTAAGTTAATAAAGAAAAATGAAGATTTAAATATGATTTGGGGAACAACAAGAAGTCACATTAATAGTGCGGTTATTGGTGTAAGCGTTGGACACGAAAAGATACTTGAATTAAATGGAGTAGGTTTTAGAGCGATGTTAAAAGGAGATATAATTAACTTTCAATTAGGTTTTAGTCATGATGTTTCTTATACAATTCCTAAAGGAGCAAAGGTAACAATAGAAAAGAGTACAATAATAAAAATTAATGGAATAGATAAGGATTTGGTTGGTAAAATAGCGTCAGAAATTAAAACTTTGAAACCAGTTGAGCCTTATAAAGGAAAAGGAATTAAAGAAAGAGGACAATACGTAATAAGAAAAGAAGGTAAAAAGAAATAAAAATGACAAAAATTTCATATAAAAAAAGAAGCAGAAGAACAAGAAATAAACTTAAGAAGGTAAATTTTGAAAGGTTTAGATTGTCAGTACATAGATCATCTAAAAATATTTCAGCACAAATTATTGATGACAAGAACAAGAAAACTTTAATTTCTGCCACTTCTGTTACAGAAAAAAGTTCAGGAAAAAAGAAAAGTGAAATGTCTATTCATGTAGCAGGGTTATTAGCAAAAAAAGCTATAGAAAAGAAAATTACAAAAGTTTATTTCGATAGAGGTGGATATAAATACCATGGGAGGATAAAAGTCTTTGCCGAAGCTTTACGTAAGAATGGTCTAAGTTTTTAATATTTATGGATAAAAATATAGAGTTTAAAGATAAATTGGTTTCGATTAATAGAATAACAAAAGTAGTAAAAGGAGGAAGAAGATTTGCTTTTTCTGCTTTAGTAGTAGTTGGTAATCAAGCGGGTTCTATGGGAATAGGTCATGGTAAATCTAAACAGGTTCCTGACGCAATTAAAAAAGCTACTGAAAATGCAAAAAGTAATTTATTTAAAGTCCCACTGCTTAATGGCAGAACTTTACATCATGATGTTTTAGGCAAAGAAGGAGCTGGAAAAGTCTTATTAAGGCAAGCTCCATCTGGAACCGGTATTATTGCAGGTGGACCTATAAGAGCAGCTTGTGAAGTTTTAGGAATTAAAGATATTGTCGCTAAATCTTTAGGAACTTCTAACCCAATGAATGTATTAAGAGCATGCATAAAGGGGTTAAGAAGTCAAAACTCACCAAAAAGTATTGCTCAAATGCGTGGAAAAAAAATTGCAGAAATAACAAAAAAAAAACAATAAATTAAAATGAAACTAAACGACCTAAATATAAAATTAAAAAAAAATAAAAAAAGACTAGGTAGAGGTATCGGGTCAGGAAAAGGAAAGACTTCAGGAAGAGGGCACAAAGGTCAAAAATCTAGATCAGGTGTAGCTATAAAGAGTTTTGAAGGTGGTCAAATGCCTCTATACAGGCGTTTGCCGAAACGTGGGTTTAAAAGTTTTGGAAATAAAAATAAAAAAACTTTTGCAATAATAAATTTATCTAAAATTGAGGAAAATATAAAAAAAAATATGATTTCAACAAGTACCAAGGTGGATTTGTCAGTCTTAAAAAAATCAAATATTATTGGAAAAAAATACAGTAAGTTGAAATTACTTGGAACCGGTGACATAAGTAAAAAATTTGATATTGAGGTAAATGCAATTTCCAACTCAGCTAAGTCTAAAATAGAGAAAATAGGTGGAAAAGTTACATTAATAAAATAAATATTTAAGCTGTAGTTTTTAAAACAAATGGACAATAATATTAATTCAGGTTTTTTTTCTAAAAGTCACGATTTAAGAAATAGAATTCTTTTTACAATTTTTATTCTTTCTGTATACAGACTAGGAACGTATATTCCGTTACCTGGAGTTGATGCTCAATCTTTACAACAATTAATGGAAACAAACCAAAAAGGTTTGCTAGGAATGTTTAATATATTTTCTGGTGGAGCAATAAATAGAATGGCTATTTTTGCTCTTGGAATAATGCCTTACATTTCATCATCTATTATTGTTCAACTACTAACCGGAACCTCAGATTACTTCAAAAATTTAAAAAGCCAAGGTGAAGTAGGCAGAAAAAAAATAAATCAGTTTACTAGATACGGCACTGTATTATTAGCGGGTGTTCAAGGTTACGGTGTATCTGTAGGTTTAGAAAGTTCGTCTAATGTTGTTATCGATCCAGGTGCTTTTTTTAAAATAACTACCGTAATAAGTTTAATAGCAGGCACAATGTTTTTAATGTGGCTTGGTGAACAAATAACACAAAGAGGAATTGGAAATGGAATTTCGTTAATTATTTTTTCAGGTATAGTAGCTGAGATACCTAGAGCACTAGCAACAACATTTGAACTTGGTCGAACGGGAGCATTATCAGCTTCAACAATTTTAATAATTTTTGCTCTACTTGTTGCTACGATTGGATTTATTGTTTTTATAGAAAGAGCCGTAAGAAAGATTCTAATTAATTATCCTAAAAGACAGATGGGCACAAAAATCTATGGTGGAGAATCATCACATCTGCCACTAAAAATTAATACAGCTGGTGTTATACCTGCAATTTTTGCTTCAGCATTATTATTATTACCAATAACTTTTTCAAATTTTGGAATGTCAGAGGTTGGATTTTTATCAGATATTTCTTCATTATTTTCACAAGGAAAACCTTTATATATGTTATTATATGCTTCAGGAATAATATTTTTTGCATTTTTTTATACATCGATAGTTTTTAATCCAAAAGAAACTGCCGAAAATCTAAGGAAGCAAGGAGGTTATGTTCCAGGAATTAGACCAGGAGAAAGAACAGCTGCTTATATAGAAGATATTTTAACTAAACTTACTACACTTGGAGCATTATATTTAACATTAGTATGTTTGATGCCTGAGTTTTTAATTTCAAAATATCCAATTCCTTTTTACTTAGGAGGAACTTCTGTTCTTATTGTGGTTGTTGTTGCTATGGACACTGTTTCACAAGTACAAACTCGAATGATGAGTCAGCAGTATGAAACTCTAATCAAAAAAACAAAATTTGGAAGATAGTTAAGTGGCTAACGTTATTTTATTTGGACCTCCTGGAGCTGGTAAAGGAACCCAAGCAAAATATTTGGTAGATAAGTTTAAATTATTCAAAGTTTCTTCAGGCGATTTATTGAGAAAAGAAATTGAAAACAAAACAGAGTTGGGTAAAAAAATAAATAAAATAATTGATCAAGGTTCTCTAGTTGAAGATAATTGCATTGATGGACTAATAGAGAAAATTATATCTAACAAAAACTATTCTAACATGTTAATTTTTGACGGCTATCCAAGAAACATCAACCAAGCAAAAACACTAGATTCTCTTATCAGTAAATATAATCAAAAAATTTCTTGTGTATTTAGCTTAAAAGTTAATCATGATGTCGTTGTAAAACGTATTTTGGGAAGACAAACATGCTCAAGTTGTGGTTTAATATTTAATACATTCTTTAGTCCATCTACAAAAGAAAATCATAATTGTGATACAAAATATCTTCAAAAAAGATCTGATGACAATGAAGAAACAATTATCAATAGAATTAAAACTTACGATATAAAAACGTTACCCATTTTAAAGCATTATAGTGAACAAAATTTATTATGTGAAATTGACGGAATGCGTGATATTTCGATAATTTATAAGGAAATACGTGAGATAATGCATACTTTAGATACTTGACTTTATATGGTGCACTTATATAAATAGCGACTTTAGAATATTAATTTCAAAAAATTATGGCTCGTATAGCTGGCGTAAACATTCCACAAGGTAAAGTTGTTCATGTAGCATTACAATATATACATGGTATCGGTGAAAAGTTTTCCCATGACATTTGCACAAAATTAAATATATCAAAAAGCAAGAGAGTAAACTCATTAACAGACGATGAAGTTTTAAAGATAAGAGAATTTATTGATGCAAATTATAAAGTTGAAGGAGACCTTCGAAGACAAGTATCTTTAAATATAAAACGTCTAGTAGATCTAGCTAGTTATAGAGGATCTAGACATAAAAAAAAATTACCAGTACGAGGTCAAAGAACACATTGCAATGCAAGAACTAGAAAAGGTAAAGCAATTGCTATAGCAGGAAAAAAACTTACTCCTTTAAAAAAATAATATTATGGTTGATAAAAAAGAGAAAAATAATGAAACACCTAAGGATGATAAAGAAAAAATTCCTGCAGTTAAGAAAAAAACGAAAAAGAAAATTAAAAAAAATATAACTTCTGGAATTGCTTTTGTGTATGCAACTTTTAACAATACAATAATATCAATTACAGATGATAGTGGAAATGTTATAGCTTGGTCCTCAGCTGGATCTAAGGGTTTTAAAGGATCAAGAAAATCGACTCCTTATGCTGCACAAATAGCAGCTGACACTGCAGCAGGAAAAGCACAAGAGCATGGATTAAAAACATTAACAGTAAAAATAAAAGGTCCGGGAGCTGGAAGAGAAACAGCTTTAAGAGCTTTGCAAGCAAGAGGTTTTAAAATTTTGTCTATAATTGACACTACTCCAATTGCACATAATGGCTCAAGACCACCAAAAAAAAGAAGGGTATAAAAAATGGAAAATACATTAATAGATAAAAATTGGAAATCTTTAATTAAGCCAAGTAAATTAAATTTTAAAACTAGTGAAGATAAGGCAATTACTACAGTTACAGCTGAACCTTTAGAAAAAGGCTATGGTTTAACATTAGGAAATTCATTAAGAAGAATATTGCTATCTTCAATTCAAGGTTCCGCTATTACTGCTATACAAATTGATGGTGTACTCCACGAATTTTCATCTATAAAAGGTGTTCGTGAGGATGTAACGGATATCGTCTTAAATTTGAAATCTTTATCTCTAAAGGTTATGTCAGACGGACCTAAAAAGTTAATATTAGATGTTAAAGGACCAGGCGAAATTAAAGCAAAAGATATTCAAGAAAATTCTGAAGTTAAAATATTAAATCCTGAACTTGTAATATGTCACTTAGATGACAATACAAAATTCTATATGGAACTCACAGCCAATACTGGAAAAGGTTATAGACCAGCAGAATTAAATAAAAATGAAGACTCACCGCTTGGCTTAATTGCAATAGATTCTCTTTTCAGTCCAGTAAAAAAAGTTTCGTATAATATTGAAAACGCTAGAGAGGGAGGATCTTTAGACTATGATAAGTTAATTATTGATATTGAAACAGATGGCTCAATATCTGCAGAAGATGCAGTTGCATATGCAGCTAGAATTTTTCAGGATCAACTTTCTCTTTTTATTAATTTTGAGGAACCGCGTGAAATTGAACAAAAATCAAAATCTAAGGAACCTGAGTTTAATAAAAACTTACTAAAAAAAGTTGATGAATTAGAACTTTCTGTAAGATCAATGAATTGCCTAAAAAATGATAATATTATTTATATTGGAGATTTAGTTCAAAAAACAGAACCTGAAATGTTGCGAACTCCAAATTTTGGTAGAAAATCATTAAATGAAATTAAGGAAGTTTTAAGCTCTATGTCTCTTTACTTAGGAATGGAAATACCAAACTGGCCACCAGATGATATAGCGGAACTTTCTAAAAATCTTGAAGAAAACGTATAGTGGATGAGACATAAATTAGCTTATAGAAAATTAAATAGAACATCCGAACATAGAAAAGCTTTGTTTGGTAATATGCTCAATTCTTTAATTAAATACGAGCAAATAAAGACAACTTTACCTAAAGCAAAGGAATTAAAACCAAAAATTGATAAAATGATTACTTTAGGAAAGAAAAACAATCTTCATTCTAAAAAAAATCTTTTTTCTAAGCTTCAAGATAAATCTTCAGTAAATAAATTGGTTAAAACATTATCAACTAGATACCAAAATAGAAAAGGTGGCTATAGCAGAATAATTAAAGCAGGATTTAGATATGGAGACGATGCACCATTAGCTATTATCGAATTAGTAGATAGAGATGTAGAGGCAAAAAAAGTAGATATACCAAAAAAAGTTGATAATAAAGAAAAAAAAGAAGAAGTTGAAAAGCCTATTGAAACTTCTAAAAAAACAAAATCAAAAAAATAAAATATAAAAATAATTAATAAGTTGCTTTAATAAGTAATTAAGTGATGTATTATTTTTAAATGAATAAAAATTTTACCGTAGATAATGATTTTATAAATTCACGACTAGACAGGTGGTTTAAAAAAAAGGTGTCTTTAGTTCCGCAATCATTAATAGAAAAAAACATTAGAAAAGGTAATATTAAAGTAAATAATAAAAGAAAGAAGAGTTCATACAAATTACAAGAGAAAGATATTATTATTTTAAAAAATATTGATTTAAAACCAACCAAATATAAGATTAAAAAAGAACACTACAGACCATCAAAAAAAGAAGTAAATTATTCATCAAGTATTTTTATAGAAAACAACGAAAACTTTGTAGTTATAAATAAGCCTGCGGGTATTGCTGTACAGTCAGGTACTAAATCTAGAAGAAATATTATAGATATGTTGAGAGAAACCAGGGAGTTTGAAGGACACAATCCTTTTACTGTTCACAGGATTGATAAAGAAACTACCGGAATACTTATTGTTGCTAAAAATAGAAAATATGCACAGTTATTTACTTCATTGTTTCGAATAAGAAAAATACATAAAAGTTATTTAGGAATCGTTATTGGAGAATTTGATAAGAAAAAAGGTACATTAATAGATGATTTGATACATTACGAAGGGGATAAGAAAATAATTTCCAAAGCAATAACACACTATGAAGTTTTAGACACTAATAATAAATATTCACTTTTAAAATTAAATCCTGAAACTGGCAGAAAACATCAACTTAGAAAACAACTTTTGCTGCATGGCAACCCAATTCTTGGTGACTCAAAGTATAGGATTTCGTTAAACAAACCTAAATCAAAAAATGCATTAATGTTACACGCTCATAAAATTAAATTTACCATTAATAATACCAAATTCAATTTTTCAGCAGACTTATCAGAAGAATTTAAAAAAAACCTTAATGAAAAATATTTAAAAAATTATTAATAATTATTTTTTCAATATTTTGATAGTTTTTTACACCTAAACTTTTTAGATTTGTAATTCCTTTATCATGAATTCCACAAGGTATAATTCCATTATATTTTGATAAATCGTTAGAAACATTTAACGAAAATCCGTGATAAGCAACCCACTTTCTTACTCTAATGCCGATAGCACCTATCTTTTTAGGGTTTTTTTTATTTCCTACCCATATCCCTATATTTTTTGGATCATTGTATGATTTAATATTGTAGGAATTTAAAGTTTTAATTATACACTTTTCGATATTTTTAACTAGTTTTCTAATATCTTTCTTTCTCTTATTTAAGTTCAAGACAAAGTAAACAACTTTTTGACCAGGGCTATGTATTGTAATTTTACCACCGCGATTAGTTTTTATTACTCTTAACTTTTTATTAATTATATCAGAATTTTTTGATCTTATACCTGCTGTATAAGTAGTTTTATGTTCTAAAATCCATAATAATTCTTTTTTTTTACCGTTAAAAACATCGACAACTCTTTTTTCAAGAATCTTCATAGATTTAATATAATCTACTGGTTTTACGCTATTTTTAACTTCAATTTTCATTTTAAGTTTGTGGTTTTAAAAAAAATAAACTAAGTATTTTTAAAATTAATTATAAAAGATACATTTATGACTTTATCAAAAGAAATTGGAGATAAAAAAGTAAATTTTGAGTTTAATAAAGAGTTTATTAATATTTTTAGTAAGAAAATTAAAGATAATGATACAGAATTTTTAACAAAAACTCTAAAAGAGCTACATCCAGCAGATTCAGCTGATATTATTGAGAATTTGTTACCAGCTAATAGATCTAAACTAATTGAGCTTGAAGATTTTAACATCGATCCTGAGATATTTATAGAATTAAACGAGTCTATTCAAACAGAAATTTTTATACTTTTATCAACAGAATCTATTGCAAACATTTTAAAGAGATTAGAATCTGATAATGCTCTAAAAATTCTTGAAAATTTAGATGAAAAGAAAAAAAATTTAGTTCTAGAAAAGTTACCACCAAAAGATCGTTTTGTCTTGGAAGAAGGCTTAAGATATCCAGAGGATTCTGCTGCTAGAATTATGCAAAGGGAATTTACTGCAATACCCAGCAATTGGTCAGTTGGACAAACAATAGATTATTTAAGAGAAAG
>MDSV01218120.1_pt1 | contig 17269 bp, 21 predicted proteins | sample 810851 | NCBI WGS metagenome assembly MDSV01 (sample SAMN05326640, study PRJNA326480) | marine metagenome | isolation source: seawater | place: Atlantic Ocean: North East | collected 2012 | reverse complement strand
GCAGTTTTGTTCGGCGCAGTTGCAGTATGGAAGAAGAGAACTAATGCATTGGAGCAAGAGAAATGTACGGACTACGAAAGCATCACTAACGCCCAAATGGAACCTTCAAGTGAATCGATTTCACGCCCCGATATCGCACCACCGTCAGAAGCGTTCGGCTTTGAGAGGCAACCCTGAGGGGTTCACCACCGGCAACGGCTAAGAAGCACAGCCTTCAGCACATCCTGAGGGGAACGATGAAACTGCGCTTGCATCAATTCCTTTCCAAGACCGGCGCATTCGCCTCGAAGGCAGACGCCAAGCAAGCGATTTGGGATGGCGAGATCACGGTGAATGGCTCTGTGGTCAAAAACATGACATTTCAATTCAACGTCAACACCAAGGAAGTGACCTACAAAGGCAAGGTTTTGGAACTTCATGATGAGGAAGTTCATTTCTTGCTTTACAAGCCTGCAGGTTGCATCTGCTCCCGACTCAACGCACAAGAACGAGCGTTAGAGAAAACATCCGTTTACGAAGTGTTTAGAGACAGCGTGGATGAAACAACATACGAGCGCTTAGTGACGGTAGGTAGGCTTGACGAGAACACAACTGGGTTCCTCCTTGTCACAACCGATGGCAAAATGGTGCATCGAATCACCTCTCCAGACCACACCGTTCGCAAAACATACCGTGTTGAAACTAAAGAACGGATTTCAGAGCACCATCTGGAGCAGATCCAAAACGGTGTTCGGATCGTCATCAATGACGGCGATGCCAGCGAAGATTACTGGACGAAACCAGCGGAGATTGAATTGGAGGAGGAACGTGTTGCCTTTCTCACAATTGGCGAGGGGAAAAAACGCCAGATTCGGCGGATGTTTGGCGCTCTAGGCAACCAGGTCACAGCGCTGCACAGATCTTCAACTGAGAACATGGCCCTTTCTGATTTCGACCTCGCACCAGGCGAATTTATCGAGGTTCGTCGAAGAGATATAGTCGACCTCATATACCAACCGAGCATTTAGTCGTCGACATCCCGTTGGCCTTTTCTTTTCTTAATGACTCGAAACAACATTCGGGAAAATACCATAGAGCAAACTAAAAACAACACTGAAACCCAAATTGGCGCCTCAGATTCAGTCGCAAGCAGCCACGTTGCGAGCAAAATAAACGGGCCATAAATCGCTCTAAACAGCGAGTAAAAAAGAAAAGATTTCAACATAGGATGATGGCGTATACGAGAGAAGAAGCCGGGTGCCCCTTCCAATCCATCCGCCATGATTGGAGGGTGATGTTTCGGGTTGAAAACCCTGTGCCATGGGTGAGAGAAGGTGTGCACAACCGTCAAGAGCCGTACCGTACAACAGAAAGCCATGAGTCGAGTTGATTTGACCGTCGAATTTGCAAAATTACATCCCGAAGCGAGCATGCCAACTCAGGGATCTGCACAGGCTGCAGGCTGGGATCTTTATGCGCTCGAGGAAACGGTGGTTAAGCGCCACCAAAGTTCGCTTATTCGAACTGGACTCGCCACCGCCATCCCTGAAGGCTGGGAAGGTCAAATTCGATGCCGCTCCTCGCTCGGAAAGAAAGGCATGATCATGCCAAACGGCCTTGGCACGATTGATTCGGATTACCGCGGTGAACTCATGGTCCTTGCAACATGGATCGGAGAAGGGGATTCCTTTACCGTAGCCAAAGGGGAACGTGTTGCACAAATGCTCTTTGCTCCTGTTCCAAAAGTCACAATGGTGGAAACTTCCGTTGAATCTCTTGGGACAACATCACGAGGCGAAGGTGGTTTCGGCTCTACGGGCAAATTTTGAACCATGCCACCCCCATGGCCGCATCTTCATCTGTGGATGTTACGCTCAAAACTTCATTGAGGGGTTCACCCACGCAGAAGCATGGTCGAGCGTCGAGTCGAGGTGATTCATCTCGGAGTGATCGACTACCAACAGTGCCTCGACATGATGAAGGAATTACAACAAAAACGGATGAACGATCAGATCGTGGATACGCTCCTTCTCCTCGAACATCCAGAAATCGTCACCGTAGGGCCACGTGCACGAAACGATGGTATCGCACCTCCCGAAGGGTATGCAAACCAACCCGTCGACCGAGGTGGAGGGTTGACCTGGCACGGTCCGGGGCAAATCGTGGCCTATCCAATCTTCAAGTGGAATCTTGAAGGGGAAAATTCTGTAGCGACCATCATCGAACTCATTGAAGCATGGATCATAGCAGCATTGAAAAAATGCGGAATCCATTCTCAAAGGGACTCAAGAATGCAAGGAGTTTGGGTTAAGGGGTACAAAATCTCAAGCATTGGCCTCTCCTTTTTGCGCTGGACGTCGCGTCATGGTTTCACCATCAACATCGACACACCACAAGGCAGAGTGGAGGGCTTGGCAGGATGTGGCCTCAACGCTGAAACAACCACCTGCCTGAACAGATTGGGCCATGTCATCGAACGGCAAGAGGTGATTCAAGCCTTGCTTGAAACTATGGAAGTAAATGTAAGTAGGTCGCCTGAGTAAACCTTTCTATAGCCAAATTAAACCACAAGAATGGTGCCCCTGCTAAACAAGTGCATAAAAGGCAGAACCTCGAGCACCAATCATGGGCGAAATTGTCGTTGGTATATCTGGTGCATCCGGTGCCATCTACGGAAAGCGTCTGGTGGAAATCCTCCGTTCCAAAGACGTACCTGTGCGACTTGTGGTCACCAACGCAGGAGAGATCACGCTCAAGCACGAGTGTAACACCACGAAAGAAGAACTCGCCCAAGCAACTGGAGCACTGTTGGAAGATGATGGCAATATTGGAGCCAAATCCGCATCAGGTTCTGCAAACATCGACGCTGTCGTGCTCTGCCCGTGTTCTGGCACAACGCTTGGAAAACTGGGTGCTGGAATCGGTGATAACTTAGTGACTCGCTCAGCTATCGTCGCCCTCAAAGAGCGAAGAAAACTTATCATTGTGCCTCGGGAAGCACCCTACGCTACCATTCACCTCGAAAACATGCACAAATTGTCCCAGTGGGGCGCCATCGTGATTCCTGCCTCCCCGGGATTCTATAATCATCCAAAGTCAATTGACGACATGGTGGATTTTGTCGTGGCAAGGATCCTTGACCACATTGGACTGGAACACAGCGTTGGTAGCCGTTGGACTGGTGAAGAAATCGCTTGAACACAGCACCGCCGAGTTCATCAATGAGAATCGCTAAGACCTTTACATGGACGAAGCAAGTCTGTCTCAAAACACTGTGGCCCAACTGAAGGTGTTGCTCAGTGAACAGGGCCTCCCTGTGGGTGGTAAGAAAGCGGACCTCATCGCCCGGTTGTTAGCCAACAGACCAACAAAATTGTTGGCTCCAGGACCATCCTCCTCAGCATCAACAACACTTGCTCTTGAGGACGATTTGGGCCCTTTTGATGAACCAATGAGCGTCATGATGCGTATGAAACTGCCACTGTATGGACCGATTAACTACGGAATGGCCGTCGCTATTGGACTTGCTTTCTTGATGATTTCAGCAGCATTGATCGTGCAGCCATCTTGGCTTGGCTTCGAGGAAGATTATGACTATCAACTGATTGATTTTGATCCGGTTCAAACACAAACTTTCGCACAAAACCTCGTTGACCTTGGCCATCCTGATTGGGAAGGGCGTATGAGTGGGACACAAGAAGAAGCCAACGCAGCCCAATACATCATTAGCGAGTTTGCAAGCATGGGCTTACAAACACAACTGAACAGCTTTGATGTCCCAATGCACAAAGTAGAATCTGAACCAAGCCTTCGGATTTGTGTGCAAGGTTTTGGTGGAAACAGTCCTTGTGAAGGTCCACTCGCAGTTGGATCGGTGATCACTGAATTCCAACACCGCGTGGATTATGTGATTCAAGGGTTCTCAGGTCGTTCGGAATTTACATTCCAGCAGGATGTGCAGTTGACTGATTTAGGCAATGGCAGTGACGATGCACTTTGGCAAACAGCTGGAGGTACCGTAGGCTACCTCCGAAGTGGAGGCTCAAAGATTGGGAACACCCTGATGTTCTCAAAGGCCGCTGAATACAATCTTGCTGGACTTATACGAGCGAACAAGGATTACAACTGTGGAATGATCGAAGGTAATGACTGCGTCCCCATTTTCAAAGGCAGCAGGATCGATGATGTCACCGCTGCGAACGGTGGAACCATACCAAGTGACCTGCCTTTCATTGCGATGTCAAAGGACGCTGGAGAGATCCTCGAGACGACAGTTTTCAACGCAAGTGGGCCTCAAGGCGTTCTTGAGATGATTATTGATGTCACAAATGACGAAGAGCAAACCATCTATGTGCCATGTGGAATCATTGAAGGAAAAACCACCGAGGTCGTCATCATCGGCGGCCATCATGATACTGTGTATCACGCTCAAGGAGCCGTCGATGATTCTTCAGGGACCGCCAGCGTGATGGAAATGGCACGCCAAATGAGCATGATTGTCAATGAAACTGGAACGCCTGAGCGAACCATTCACTACTGCACCTGGGGGGGCGAAGAGGAGGGGCTCTACGGCAGTCGGGCTTACGTCAATGCAAATCAGAACTTCCTGAGGGAAAACCTCCGCCTCTATGTGAACCTCGATATGAATCACGTTGACTCTGATACTGCTCGAGGAAACTCCGTTTCGCTCTTCACCAACAACCGTGGCGATTACGAGCACATGGAGCGGATCACAAACCTCTATGAGAAGGAAAACCCAGACATGGCCGAACGCTATGACATTCGACTTTCGCTCTTGGATGGCGAACAAGGCGACCCAGATGGAATGCCATACAACTCTGATCACGGGCCATTTGTCTACGACCTTGAGGGGAAAAGAGGTAGAGCAGTGGTCTGTTATGGAAGTGGAAGTTGGGAATACCATACCTACCTCGATACAATGGACCGATTCAATGCCGAATCGCTTGGAGTCTCAATCACCATCTACGGCACTTACGTGCGCATGTTGGCTTACAACGCTGATGCTTGAGCACCAAGAACAAGCGACGGTTTGAAAGCGTGTGTGCCAGCCCTCGGCTCATGGTCGCACCCAGTGCTTGGGCATCACACATTCTTGTGGCATCGAAATCTGAAGCAGTTCAAATGAAGGATAAAATCGTCAAATTGAAGGATTTTCAGAAATTTGCTCGGAAAAAAAGCACCTGCCCATCAAGTCAGAAAGGCGGTGATTTGGGTTGGTTCCGCAAGGGCCAGATGGTTCCCCCTTTCGAAGAAGCCGTTTGGGCCAATCCACTTGGCACCGTTTCATCTCCCGTCAAAACTCAATTTGGCTACCACCTGATTTGGGTGCATGAGCGAGACGAAGCATGAGGGATTGCATGACCATTCGGGTGGGCCTAGAAAAGTACGCGGTGATGGCCAAGCACGGCTATTACCCATTCGAACATGAGCAAGAACAACCCTTTGTGTTTACCGTATGGGCAGGACTGATCCATGATGGGGTCGACAACGACCTTTCCAAGACCCTCAATTACGCTGACATCCAGATTGCGATCGACCATGTCATGCAGGAAGCTGAAAAGCCAATATCACTCATGGAAGAAATGGCTGGTAAAATTATAGAAGCGATTGCTGAGAACCAAAATGTTGCGAGCATTTCAGTCCGAATTGAAAAACCAGAAGCACCACTTCCCCATCCGGGCGGATTACCGGTGATTGAAGTCGAATGGCGTAGAACATGAGCGAGCCTTCAAGCACCCCATCATCAAGCACCACCTATGGCGGAGCCGATTCAACGGGTGTTTGTCCCTTCTGCTGTGGAGGAGGGGGGCAACTCGTTGTCATTAGGTTGCTTTAGCAGCGAGGAAACTGCTTGGAGCGTCCTTCGAAGTTTTCTCAAAAAAAGCGATCAAATGTTGCTTACTTCTGCTTCTGTGGTCGTTTGGGACATCGACGTAATCGGTGAGAATGGACTGACGATTCTTGCATCACTTGAATGCAAAGTTTGCCCTGTTTGCACCAGGCAAACCTTCTGGGTCGACCTTGAAAATTTCTCCGCCTTGTGCCACGGAGAAGCATGTGCCGCATGGGTCGAAGAGAGTACACATGAACCTGGGGTGATCGATTGTGGCTGGCCAGCACTGAGGTTCCTCAAGCAAACTAAATCCATCGAGGAGGCCTTCACAGAACTGTTTGCCCTTGGCGATCAAATAAAAGCCGCTGGGATCACAGAAACTGGTTCAGTCGAGGCATCGGAAGGGATGTTGGACGAGTTTGACTCTACAACGACCTGAGGACAACTGGTCCAACAAAACTGAAGGCAAAAATCCCCAAAAATACGAACATCCAGATTCGCATTTGGCGTTCATTTTTCTGATCACGGGCGTTCCGGTCAATGCAAGCTTGGTCACTGCAAACTCGTGGTTCAGCAGAGAGTTTGATCGGACGGAAACACACACGACAATGCTTGTGAGGTTGCACCTTGCCGGAAGCGGACGAGGTCACCTTGTTGGTCATTCGTTGGATATTTTCCTTGACTTTCTTTGCATCAACCATTGTTCATCACCTAGGGTTCGATCAGTGTACCATCGAAAGGTTGCCCGTCCAGAGCTTGTTCGAGCAATGAAAGATCACGCCCGTCGAGCACGGCGAGCCGGAGGTCACACGCTTTGGCCCACCCAACCGCAACGGGGTCGATCACGGCTGAAGCACCTGGTGCCAATGGTTCATCAATTCCAGTGATTTCAGCCAATTCATCAATGGTCATCGTCGTGAATGAAACCGCATCCTCATGGTGACGAGGATCTTTGTCAAAGACGTGGCTCACATTGGTGGCAATCACACAGTGGCTCGCACCGGTATCTCTTGCCAGGGCTACCGCAACGGCATCCGTGGTATGGCCTGGAGTTGTACCGCCCATCACCACGAGGTGGTGAGCATCCATCAATGCTGCAGCGTCGCTGGTTGTCGTAGGAATAACGGGGGCGACATCACAGCCAATATCGAGGAACACTTGCTGAATCACTGTGGCGTTCAATCGGGTTGCAGCGATGCCGACTTCGTCCAAACGACGCGGGTCACTGACCAAGCACTGGGTGAGAGCGATGCCTTCACGCGCTGGTAGACCTCCACCGACAACAAGGGCCAACCGGCGTCCATTGCCTTCCATGTGAACCGCAAGTTGACGCAATCTACCAAACCACTCGGTTCGCTGTTCTGCTTCTTCAGGCCTTAGGAGGCTGCCCCCCAAAGCAACAACATAACGAGGGGTCATGGTTGACTCGTTGCGCGCTTATCCTTTGAGCATATCCCCACGAACAGCAACTGAGGCGTCCTCCTTTGTAGTTTCACTGCACACCAGCATGAGAGAGTTGAAGACCCCTCAACCACGCCCTTGATTCGGAGGCCAAGCGATGTCAGATGATGCAACCCTCGCCACGCGTCGGCTTCGACTCAAACTCGCGCTTGAAGAGTTAAGGGAAATGAAAGGGTTTGGCACTGAATTGGTGACGTTGATTATCCCGCCTGACCGTCACATTTCTGACGCTCGATCATTGCTACAAAACGAACACGGGCAAGCCGCTAACATCAAGTCCAAAGGCACTCGAAAGAATGTCCAAGGTGCCATTGAATCTGCTATTTCCACTCTTTCTCGATACAAAAGGCCGGGTGAAAATGGCATCGCTATTTTTGTTGGGTCGATCATTATTGGCAACAACAAAAACCGAATGGTCAATGTCGTGGTCGAAGAGCCACCCCAACCGCTTATGTCCTTCAGGTACCGATGTGATTCTGTGTTCGAGTTAACCCAACTTGAGGACATGCTGGTCGATAAGAAATCCTACGGACTGTTCGTAATCGACCGTTCAGAAGCAGCCTACGGCATTGCATCAGGAAAGCGAATTCACGTCCAAGAGCACTTGGTCTCAAACATCATGGGGAAGCACCGACAAGGTGGTCAATCCGCACAACGTTTCGAACGCCTGATCGAAGAAGCGGCTCACAATTTTTTCAAGCGTGCGACCGAACACGCTTGCTCGTACTGGCTTCCTAACCTGGAAAACATCCAAGCAATCATCATAGGAGGTCCAGGAGCCACCAAGGATTTTGTTGTCAAAAACGATTACTTCCATCACGAAGTGGGCAAGAAAATAGCAAAAACCCATTTTGATGTCGGCTATTCGAATGAAAGCGGGGTACGAGAACTTGTTGAAAACGCTGGAGCGCTCATGGGTGAAATCGAACTGGATGCAGAACGGCAGATTATGACTCAATTCTTGGCAGAACTCATCAAGACGGCCCCTCGGGCAACATACGGTGAGATGATGGTTCGCAGCGCACTTGAGCGGGGGGCGATTGACCGCCTACTTGTCTCGGAGGGGCTTCGAAAGAACACCGTTGAACTGCGGTGCGGCTCTTGTCAACATGAATGGACTACAACCATCGCACGTATGGAGCCCATCCCACCTTGCCCTTCATGCAACGCAGCTGGGGACAACGCAAAGGAACTCAGCAGCATTTCATTGATCGAAGAACTTGGGAAGATGGCTGTCCGAAGCAACACTGAAATCATTTACATTTCTGTTGACACAGAAGAAGGCTCCCAATTGCTGCACGGATTCGGTGGCCTTGCCGCCCTTTGCCGGTACCCAATGATGTGAAGTGATCCACATGAAGATGCTCAAAACAGTGATCGAACCCTTGATTGAGGCCGCCCTATCTGAAGTCGGCATCAACAATGACCACTGGAAAAGCATGCTCGCCCCATCCAGAGAACTCGAGCAAGGGGATCTTTCCCTTCCCTGTTTCCCTTTCGCAAAGCAGATGGGGCAAGCACCACCTCAGATCGCCGAAGCAATTGCAACCGCCATGCCTCCGCACGAAGCGATTGGTGAAGTCAACGCTGTTGCTGGATACCTCAACATCAAAGCGAGCCCAGCATGGTTGGCCAAGTCAATCCTTCACTCGCCATCTACCAGCGGCCATCCGTTTGGCGAGTGCCAACCGACTGGACGAAAAATCCTCATTGAACACACTTCTGCGAACCCAAATGGCCCCTTCCATGTGGGAAGGGCACGAAATGCCATTCTTGGGGATTCGCTTGTCCGACTCCATCGATTGTTCGGCAATGAAGTACGCGCCGAATACTATGTTGATGACATGGGCAAGCAAGTTGGAGTGCTCGCATGGGCTTTGGCAAATTTGTCAAGTGACGAAGTGGAGGCCACACTCGCTGGAAGAGAACCGCTCAATCCAAAATGGGCAGGGAAAGCGGATCATCAACGCGTGCGCTGGTACCAAGCAGCGCAGGTGATTCGACAAGAACGAGCGGACAAAGAAGAAATTGAGCAAGAAATTGGCCGCATGGTGCACGCAAGCGAACACGGCGACCAACAAGTCCTCGATGATTTCCAAGCTGCTTACCAACCAGTTCTCGACGGCATGCTCACAACCTTGGCGCGCTTAGGTATCGGTTTTGACACCTTCACCAAAGAATCAATGTTCGTCACCAATGGCGACGTCGGCCGACTTATGGAACAATTCAGATCGTTTGACATTCACGGAACTGCAGACAATGGTGCTGAATTCTTGGACTTAGGGGCTCGAGGTCTCAAGGGCAAAACAGAATTCTTCTTCCGTCGTGGCGACGGGTCTTCACTCTACGCAACTCGAGACATTGCCTACCACATGTGGAAATGGCAACAATGTGATGACTTGATCAACGTACTCGGCGAAGATCACAAACTCCAGGCCAAACAAGTCGGTATGACGTTGACAGAGCTTCAGCAAAAGGTGCCAGAAGTGATGTTCTACTCCTTCATCAAACTCCCAGAAGGTAAGATGTCCACTCGTAAGGGGAACGTTGTGTTCATGGACGATTTGCTGGAAGAAGCATCCGAGCAAGCTGCTGCGGTTGTCGGGGCCCTTCGACCCGATTATGAACGCGACCAAGTCAAAGAAATCGCAGACGCAGCGGGCAAGTCCGCCGTTCGATTCAACATCATCAAAGTCAGTCCTGAGAAAGGATTCACCTTCCGCTGGGAAGAAGCACTGGCCTTTGAGGGCGGTTCTGCACCTTTCATCATGTACTCTCATGTTCGCGCATGTTCAATCCTTCGCCGATGCGAAAAAGAGGGTGTTGATGTTGCTGAAGAAATGGCAAAATCAGATGTCGAAATCCCAGATGAAATGTCAAGTGGGATGATCGGTCTATTGCGCTCACTTGCCGTCCACAACGATGTTCTTGCCAAGGCGGTCAACGATCGACGCCCGCACCTTTTCGCCAACCAACTCCTGCATCTAGCCACCTGCTTCAATGCATTCTATAGAGACTGTATGATTGTCGTCGATGGTGAAGTCAACACCTTCAACTTACAAGTCTCAGAGGTTGCTCGCCGCTTGATGCGAACGGGAATGGAAGGATTGGGCATTGTACCAATTGAACACATGTGAGATCAATCTTGATCTCTGCGATACCAACCTTCAGGTAGTGCCATCGGATCAATTTGGCGAGCGTCTTTGATTCGACGAATGATTTCCATGCGCATTGCCTCCATGCCCACAAATTCAGTTGCAGACATCGTCACTCGCCCCTTAGGGTCGAGCAATAAGGGCAACTCAGGCGTTCCTTCGGACCCATCCTCGCGCCATTCTGATTCTGCTGCTGCAACCTCCTCCCACATTTCGGGAAGGGGTGATAAGAGATCAGCCTTGGATGTGACCACCATTAAATCGGTTCCTGGGAGCATGGATTGAACGTCTTCTAGAAGGTGCATCTGCTCCTCAAGCGTTGTGCCACAGGCTTCACTTTCGTCCATTAAGAACAAGACCAACGAACCAATGTGTTCGAGGGCCGCAATCGCCTGCAATTCAATTGCATTGCGCGCGGTCATTGGTCGGTCGAGCAAACCAGGCGTATCCACCATTTGGTATTGTAAACGCCGATGGGTGAAGTGCCCAACGTGAATTTGTTTTGTTGTGAACGGATAGTGGTTGACTTCCATTCTCCCCGAACTCAAGGCAGAGATGAAGGCGGATTTCCCAACATTGGGTGCACCACAGACCACAATACACGGAAGGACCTGATCGATAGTTGGCAAGCGTTTGAGCGTTTCACGCGCCTCGCTAAGCCAGACTAGAGAAGGTTTGACGCGGCGCATAATCGAAGAAATTCGCCCGTAAGCTTCCTTTCGAGCATCATGCATCAATTCTGTTCGAGCGGTTCGAATGATTTTCTTTGTGTTTTGGCCAGCGATGTTGAGCACCTGTTTGGCCGCCCATTGGAGCATTGAAAGATGGTGACGATAGTCGTCACAACCGACACAAGCATCGATCATGGCGACGTCAAAACGGGGGGACTGATCTAATGAAGGCCAAACGTTGACGGTATCAGTGAAGGTGGTCGCAATAACATCTGCCGCAGTTTGAACCATCCGGCTCATTTGCTTCCGGACCCTGAAGATTCGATCCGAATCATCGACGCGGTCGGCTGCCTTACGAGCCCTAGAGAAGGCCTTGTCAAGCACCTCATCCTCAAGAAGGACAGTTGGAAGCGTTCGCCACGAGACTTTCATCTTCTTCCCTCAGTCCTTGCCGGTGGCCCACCCTTCAAGAATGCATACCCCTGAAAGTGGTATTTTCGGGCATTGAGGCAAGAAGGAGCATGAGCGAGGTTCAAGTAGCCTCGCCGTACACCGTTGTCCATGGCGAAGAAAACACCGAAGATTCAACTCCCAGAATGGGCACAACCAATGTGGAAAGATATGGGCTCGCCAAACCTCGATGAAGTGGCCGATGTCATCAACGGAGATCTGCTTAAGCGAAGGCATGGACTACGCCGCGACGATTTCATCGAAATTTTGCTTGATGCAAGGTCACTCGTGGAAGGTGAACCGCACTGGCTTCGTGGACGGCTCCTTTCCTCAGGAAAATCAAGCCTTGAGATGCTCTGTGAAGATGGACGTACTCATTTTGTCGCACGAGACATCATCGCAAGGATTGTTCTTACGGCACACACTCGGCCTGCTTACATCGACGACAAGGACCTCTTGGCGTTCGAGCGAGCCGATATGAAGCGTCGTTCAAGCCTGCACGAGAAGGTGGAGAAAGAAAGCAAAGGCAGCGACGACTCCCACCTTTGGGGTTGAGAACATGGACATCCCAACGGGATGGGCGATGGTCGAAGAACGCTTGATGCGTGAATTTGAATTTGCTGATTTTGACCGAGCAAAGGAATTTGTCGATGAAATTTCTTCCTATGCCAAAGAGGTCAACCACCACCCTGAATTGCACTTTGGATGGGGGTATGTGATCGTGGAATTGTTCACTCATGATGAGGCAAAAGTCACCGAGAAGGACATCGACTTAGCTCAACGAATCAACGCTTCAATGGAGGCCTGAAAGAGTGCCAAGTGATCCTAAAGGCAGAACGGAGCCAGGGTATAGGCAACACATGTTTGTCTGTGGCCATGAACGCCCAGAAGGTTCAGCACGCCCCTCATGCTCACGCCGTGGGAGTTTGGCCCTTATGCAATCCATCAAGCGAGCAGCAAAGGAAGCTGGGTTGCATGATGTACGAGTTCAGAAATCAGGTTGCCTCGACTTTTGTGAGTTTGGCACAACTGCTGTGATTTATCCCGAAGGAATCTGGTACACATTGGATGGCCAAGATGCCGTGGCTGCGTTGGTACAGCACTTGCAGCACGGTACTGGGGCTGAACATCTGCAAATGAACATGGATGAATAAGCCAGGTTGCTTCAGGCTTCAGAAGGCGAGGATTCTTCTTCGTTGTCTGCCTCACGAGTTCGTTTGCAAGTATCTGCCTGACATGGTTCGTGGGGTTGAGCATTGCTGGTTGTTGCAAGAAGTGGATCCATTTGATCGAATGCTTCAAGCAAACTTGGACCGCTTGCTAGATAGTAGACCGAGCCTCTTCCATCTCTAGAATCTGCAGCACTCGCATTTTCATTTGTTGCGCAATCACCTGTGCAACCGTCAGCAAACGCAACATAGACTCGGCCTTCTCGGTCAATGTGCAAGTCATTGAAATCCAAGAGGTTTCGATTTGAACCACCGATATCCCTGCAGTCGCCTGAATTCAAGCAGATAGAACCAACCTGCACAGGATCGTCTGTCACCCGCTGAGTGTGGAAGATTGGGTTCTCATCAAGGGCGTTTAGACTGTAGGTGATGTACAGGTGGTAGGTCGCGTTGTTCGGAGCATAGTGTGCGTTCCCGTCCCAAGGACTTCCATCGATGTTTGATTCACCAATCATTTCAGTATTTTCGCTTCCAAGGTAGGTGACCGCAATTCTTCCAGGGTCGCCGGCATCGGTTTGTGGAAAGACCGTTGAAATGACGCCCGCAGGTGAAATTCTGATGCTCTCTTGTTCCCAAGTTTCACCTGAATCTGTGGACCGAGACATGTACACACCCTCGTCAGCCCCAGTCCAAACGTGATAGGCATTTGATGCAGTATCGGCTGAAACTTCAGAATTTTTTCTCGGGTAGGGCGTTCCTGCGTCCTCGCCCATCGAACGCTCGAACCAGGAGAAGCCGTTGTCTTTCGAAACGATGACTGTTGGAGTTTCAACCCTCGGCGTGACGTAGACTGTCCCATCTGCAGCGGTCGAGATTGCCCCGTGCAGACCTCCGTTTGTGGTGGCTAATCCAATGATTTGCCCGCCCGCCTCGAAGGTAGCTCCACCGTCGAAACTTGTGAAGCAGAAAATCCCTGCCAATTTGTTGTAACAGTAGTAGACGGCGGTTTCATAAAAATTTCCGGTGATTGAACCTAGAGCTCCGTAACCAGCGCTGGTCCATGGGCCACTAGCCAATTTGATGTGATCATTGATTGGTGTCGTTCCTGAATCGTGCGGATTACCAAGCCATGACTGGCCGTCATCATCACTCCAACAGATCCATGAAGTTTCAAGTCCAATCATTTGGACATTGAAGATTCGATCTGTGATGGGGTCAACCCAACCGTACGGGTCGCTTGTGGTCGGGGAACATTGGATTGGATCTTGCGTTTCTTCCCAAGCCTCTCCATAATCGCATGACCTCATTACTTTCTCCATGGCGATGAAAAAGATACAGCCACTGGAGGTGATCCCAATACTGGGCTCCTTGCCAGTCTCACCAACATCACTAAACTGGAATTCCATGGTAAGTGGAGGTATATTTGCGTCGTTGCCGTATTTGTCTGTGACAAAGGTTCGCGTCTCTTCAACAACAATTTCTTCTTCCTCCACGACCACTTCTTCAGCACCAAAACAACCGGAGAGGGAAAGGGTGGCCATTAAGAAACACAGCATGAGTGCCTTGACTCGCATGACCATGCGTGATAGCCTCCTGCATTTATGTTATGCCTTCGTCAATCTAAGCAACTGCAATGAGAACTGGGAAATTACACGGGGACGGTTTTTTCAAAATCCTCTATAGAGTGGATTGCAGAGGTTCAAAGTTTGACCGGGCGAGTCGCACCACAAGCTTGACACTTGAGCAAAGTCGTCCGATCTTGCTTAACGAAGTGAGTATCTGGGGCGCCACATTGGTTGCATTTGATGTAGCTGTTGACGTAGTTTGAGATGGTTTTCTTGATACGCTTTGGTGGAATTCTTCCCTTGAAGCGAGCCCTTGGTCCGTCTCTTGAACCAGAGGTACCAAGTTCATTGAGGATGTATTGATACACGTGATTGTCGTCCCTGTCCATCATTGAGACCACCTCGTTGAAATTACGGAAAATTGTGTTCTGACCTTCGATCAAAATCTGCGGAGGAGGAAGTCGCCACCTGGAACGAGATGAGATTTCCTCGGGAATGTTCTCTCGTGCTCGGTCGAGCAAGGACTCGTAATCGAAGTCGCTCATGCGTCAGTGCCTGTGGCGCTCTTTCTTGAAGCCATCGGAACCTTAGGGGCAAAGGATTGATGAGGTTGAGTCTTTAGCCCAACATGAGAACTATGGTTTCGAGCATCGAAGAATTGAGAGCACAAGCCCTTGGCATGCGAAAAGAAGGACTCAATTCACAGCAAATCGCCGATGAATTGTCACTTTCACAAGACACAATCTCATGGTTGCTGACCGATGGCGGCAAGGGTGAGCGCCCAACTGACGTTCGTGTTGGATGGCGCAGCATCGGGGTTCGGCCGGAACGCATTGCTGCAGTTGGCACGATTATGGCCGATGTAGCGGATGAAGAACTCGGACTGGAAGACATCGATACAATTGTTGGCATTTCGATCAATGGAATCACATTTGCACATGAAGTGGCACGGAACCTCGGGGCTGAATTCACAATCTTCCGCAACGTCGAAGGCGAGGACGGTCAAGGCGTACTTTCCAACAAATATGGCAAAGTGGCTGGAAAGAAAGTGGTCATTGTCGACGATGTACTTTCATCCGGCGTTACCATGGGCAAAACCATCGAAGCGATTCGTGCCGTTGGAGGCGATGTTGGACTGGCCATTGTGCTTGTCAACAAAACTACACGCAATGAGATCGAAGGCGTTCCGCTCCGCGGCATCATTCGAGCTGTACCCGTTTGAGGTGAGATCATGCACTGGACGGATGTCGCAGCCAAGGCATTGAGCCACAAAGGCGACAAACATATTGTATCCACCGGAATCACCCCCAGCGGTGAATTTCATATCGGCCACTTGAGGGAAATTCTCACTGGCGATATGATTGCTCGCGCCGCAAGAAATGCCGGACTCGATGTTGAATTTGTGTTCATCGTCGATACCGCAGATCCATTACGAAAGGTGTATGATTTCCTCAGTGAGGAATATGAACAATTCATTGGCCACCAATTGGGCAGCATTCCTGCGCCAGACGTAGATGGTAAGCCTGACTGGCGTCGCTTTGAGCAGGAAGGGTGGACCTACGGAGACCACTTTCTGAAGCCCTTTCTCGAAGCCCTAAATCAGATTGGTGTCAAACCTCGCATCATCGACAACCTCGACGCCTACACTTCCGGTAAATTTGATGCTCTTGCTAAAATCGCTTGCGACCGTCGCGATGAGATTCGTGAGGCAATTGAGCGCATATCGGGGAGAGAACTCGCCGATGATTGGTTTCCATGGAGCCCTCTTGACTCGAAGGGCTCCCTTGATGGAGTGAAGGTGACTGGCTATGAATATCCATTTGTCCATTGGCTCGACTCCCACGGCGTGGAAGGGTCTTCTGATTTACGAAAGGGAGAAGGAAAATTGCCATGGCGAATCGATTGGCCAGCAAAATGGGGCTGGATCGGCGTCACCTGTGAACCGTTTGGCAAGGACCACGGCGCTGCAGGCGGCTCCTATGCAACCGGGCGAGAAATCGTCAAAATCCTCGGCCATGAACCCCCCCACCCGCTCACATACGAGTGGATCAGCCTCAAGGGACAGGGTGCAATGTCGTCCTCTGCCGGCAACACCATTGGACCGATCGAAGCCCTGGAGTTGGTGCCACCTGAAATCCTTCGATTGCTTGTGGCAAAATCAAAACCAAACAAGGCCATTGAATTTGATACGGGCATGAGTTTGGTCAATCTAGCGGATGAATACGAACGAATGGCTGCGCGTGATTACGCTGCTGAACTCTCGAATGAAGAACTCAGTCGAAGGCAACGGGTACAAATTGAAGATGCAGCCGGGGCCATGAGGATGGCAGTCATTGAGGAAGGAACTGAAGCAGAAGCTACAGCTGTCACATTCCGTCATCTTGCACTCTTGGCACAAACCAAATCATCTGACGAAGAAGTGTGGTCAAGCCTTCGAAATGCTGGCGCAATCAAGGAACCAAACCAATCGCTGATCGATCGTTTGATGAGAATGCGAGCGTGGATCGCATCCAAGCATTTCCCTCTCGAAATGAAGATCAGCATTCTTGAGCATCCAAACAAGGATGCTTTGCTTGCCTTGAGCGAAGACGAACGGAGCGTGCTCCAATCACTCGCGGATGCTCTAACAACATGCAAATGGGACGCACAAAGCATCGGAAGCGCGATTCCACAATCTGCAAAAGATCTTCAGCTTACGCCGAAATCAGGCTACAGAGCAGCTTATGCTGCGCTCATGGGTAAAGAAAGAGGGCCTCGGTTGGCACCAATTCTAGCAGAAATGGAGCAATCGACAATTGTAGCATTGCTCCAAAAATGCGCTGCGTTGGTTGCATGAACTGAATACAACAGTTCTCCAAGACGAACCCGTGTTCAAATTAGAGTCGTTTTTCCGGCCCATTCCTCCGATTTTGACCATCACCCTTCAAAAGAGGTGAGCGTCCATATGGGATTATGGCGGGCGTGT
>MDSV01072379.1_pt1 | contig 17269 bp, 21 predicted proteins | sample 810851 | NCBI WGS metagenome assembly MDSV01 (sample SAMN05326640, study PRJNA326480) | marine metagenome | isolation source: seawater | place: Atlantic Ocean: North East | collected 2012 | reverse complement strand
TAAACCAATCCTTGGTAAACAGTAGTAACAAATAATTAATTAAAATTAAAAGGGGCGATTTTTTCGCCCCTTTTTTTTTACCTAAATCATGATACTTTAAAAATATATGATACCAACTTGGGCAATTATTTTAGATTACGTGCTAGGGACTATTATGTGGACTTTGATAGGTCGAGCATTCATGAATATTTTTCAAAGGGAAGACTCGACTTTCTTCTTTATGAGAGTTTTTGTTAAATATACGAATCCAATTATTAACCTGTTTAAATTTATTACACCTAGTTTTCTATGGGGTCCTTTTACAGCTCTTTATGTTGCATGGTTTTTTTACTTGTTCAGATTTTATGCCATGCCATATATTTTAGGTTATGATGTCTGGGGAATGTTGGCATTTCCACTTGAAAGTGATTTTTCAAGACAACTTTATCAGTTATTCAATTAATCTCTTAATTTTTTTGACAAAGTTTTAGTTTGAAATATAAACAGATTATGAGCGGCTTAATAAAAATATCACCTTCTATTTTATCTGCTGATTTTAGCAAATTGGGTGACGAAGTAATTTCCTTAGAAAAAGCTGGTGCAGATTATATTCATATTGATGTAATGGATGGTCATTTCGTGCCAAATTTAACTATAGGACCAGAAGTTATAAAAAAACTCAGACCATTAACAAAAAAAACATTTGATGTTCACTTAATGATTTCTCCAGTTGATAATTTTATAAAAGATTTTGCTGAAGCAGGCGCAGATATTATTACTTTTCATCCTGAAGCAACCTCGGATGTTTCAAGAACAATTAAATTAATAAAAGAACAAAATAAAAAGGTTGGTATTTCTCTAAAACCTAAATCTGGAATAAATTTAATTGAAAATTTTATTAATGAAATTGATTTAGTTTTAATTATGAGTGTAGAGCCTGGTTTTGGAGGGCAAAAATTTATGCCGGAAGTACTAAGTAAAACAAAAGCAGTTAGAAATTTAATAAATAAAAAAAATTTAAACGTAGATGTTGAGATAGACGGTGGAATTAATTTTGAGAATTGTTCCAAAGTAAAAGATGCAGGTGCAAATATACTTGTATCGGGGTCTACTATTTTCAAAGAAAATAAGGGTGACCTTAAAAAGAATATAGATATACTCAGAAACAATTAATAGATGTCTGGTCTGAAAAGTGTCTATTTTTATTTTATCGCTTGTCAGATAACCTTAATAAAATTTTTTAAAAAAATTTACTTTACGTCTAAGAATTACAACAAATCTTTAGAAGCTAAAACACCTCAACAGGTCTACTATAATCCTAATCCCTTTTTGTTATCAATTATTACTTCATACACTGGCCAATCATTTAAGATAAGTGAGATAGACCCAAATATCTTTTGGATTGAAGATAGAAAAAAAGCTACTGAGCAATTGCATAATTTTTTTTGGCTAAGCCTTATCGATAGAAAAACTGACCATAAAAAATTAAAAAAAATTATTTATATTTGGATGATTAAAAATTCAAAATATAAAAACAACATATGGGAAACTTCGACTTTAAGTGCGAGGATTATAAGCTGGATATTGAATGTAGATATTATTTTAAATAATAGCACTTTTGATTTTAAAAAGAATTTTTTAAATTGTATTATAAGCCAGACTAATCATCTTAAAAAAAATATAGGATTTGAAAAAGATTTCTCCAAGAAAATTGAGATTTTAACTGCTATAATTCTAACTGGTCTTGTTTTTAAAGAGTATGAAGAAAATTTTAATATTGGTATTAAAGAATTAGAGATACTTGTAAAGGATTTCTTTGATGATGACGGATTTCCAATGTCTAGAAACCCCAATGATTTATTTTTTTTTTCAAAGTATTTAATATTTTGTAAAGAAATAATTAAAGATAGCCAAAAATATATACCTGAATTTTTAGAGGATATTATTGAGAAAAATTTAAATTGCATTCATTATATCAAAACTCCCGATAATCAGTTACCTCTATTCAACGGAGCTTTTTGTATTAGCTTAGATCAAATTCAAAATTATTTAGAAAATTTTAAAACTAATAATAAAGATAAAAAATTAGGTGGTTTATATAAAATAAAATATAAGGGTCATTTCTTAATCATAGATACAGATAAACCTCCAAAAAAGAAATTCTCAAAATCATATCAATCTGGGCCTTTATCGTTAGAATATTTTTTAGATGGAATTAAAATTATTTCTAATTCAGGTTTTGGCATTCTTATTTCAAAAAAAACTGAATTATTAAGCAGACTAACTGCATGTCAATCGACTTTAAATATTAATGATACTTCTGTAACTAAATTTGAAAAAAATGAAATGATCAATAATATTTTTGGAAGCTCAATTCAAGATAGCTTTAAGTCTTATGACTTCTCTTCAAAAGATGAAAAAGATATTGTAGGATGTTCTGCTACCAACAACGGTTACGAGAAAAGATTTGGTTGCACTCATAAAAGAGAAGTATATTTGGATAAAAGGAATAATTCTCTAAAAGGATTAGATCATATATTTAAAGCTAAAGATGGGTATCCCATAAGATATGCTTTCAGATTTCACATTAATCCTGAACTTAGTGTGGTCAAAACTATGAGTGGAAATAGTGCTCTTATTCAAATTTCTAAAAATAAATCACTGATCTTTACCGTTAATAATGAAAATTTAGAGATTGAAAAAAGTATATTTCTAGGTGGAAAAAAAATAATAGAAAACTCTTGTATAACTATTAGTGGTAATTTAGTTAATAAAAATAAAACTTTTAATTGGGAAATAAAAAAAAATATTTAATAATGAATTTAAAAGTAAAAAATGCTTTAATTTCTGTTTCTAATAAAGAAAACTTAACATCACTTCTAAGGACTCTTAAAAAATTTAATATAAATATCATAAGCTCTGGCGGCACTTTTAATTCAATTAAAAAATTAGGATATCAATGTACTGAGTTATCTAAATTTACTGGTTTTAAAGAAATGTTAGACGGAAGAGTTAAAACGCTTCATCCAAAAATTCACGCAGGAATTCTTCACGATAGACAAAATAAAAAACATAAAAACGAAATGTCAAAACAAAATTTTCCGGCTATTGATTTAATTGTAGTAAATTTTTATCCATTCCAAAAAATAGTTTTAAATACAAAAAATCCAAAAAAAATAATTGAAAATATTGATATTGGGGGCCCGACAATGGTCAGGGCTGCTGCGAAAAATTTTAAAAATGTAACAATAATAACTAATAAAAAAGACTATGGATTTTTAATTAAAGAACTAGAAACTTTAAAGGGAAAAACATCTCTTAAATTTAGAGAATTAATGTCCTCAAAAGCTTTTGGCCTTACAGCTTATTATGACTCAATGATTGCAAACTGGTTTAATAAAAAACTCAAAATTGAATTTCCAGAGAGAAAAACAATATTTGGAAGGAAATTTAAAAAATTAAGATACGGAGAAAATCCTCACCAGCAAAGTTCAATTTATGTGAGTGATTATGACGATGAACAATTAGGTTTTAATCAAATTCACGGCAAAGAGTTAAGTTATAATAATTACAATGATATGTTTGCATCTATAAAAATTTTAGATTCTTTAAAAAAAAATTCTGGAACTGTAATAATCAAACATGCAAACCCTTGTGGTGTATCTGAAAACAAAGTGCCTTTGATTTCATTTAAAAATGCTTATGCATCCGACCCTATAAGTGCTTTTGGCGGTGTAATTGCTTGCAATTATAAAATCGATGAGAAAATTGCTTATGAAATTAACAAAAATTTCTTGGAAGTCATACTTGCAAAAGGATTCAACAAAGAGTCATTAAAAATCTTGAAAAGAAAAAAAAATTTACGAATAATTGATATTTCAAATTTTAAACATAAAAATCTTACTTCAATCAAATCATTTGATGGGTCCTTTTTATTGCAAAGTAAAGATCAAATTGTCATAGATAAAAAGAAATTAAAGTGTGTGACTAAGTTAAAACCTAACAAAAAAGATCTAGCTCAAATTAGTTTTGCTTTTAATATTTGTAAATATGTAAAATCAAATGCAATTGTTTTGTGTAACAATTTTTCAACAATAGGAATTGGAGCTGGCCAGCCTAGTAGACTAGATAGTTGTAAAATTGCAGTTCAAAAAGCGAAAAAGTTTCAATCTTCTCAAATTAAAAATTCTATTGCCGCTTCAGATGCCTTTTTTCCCTTCGCGGATGGTATAAACGCGCTTATTAAAGCTGGCGTAAAAACTATAGTCCAGCCAGGTGGTTCAATGAGAGATCAAGAAGTAATAAATGCCGCTGATAAAGCAAAAATAAAAATGCTTTTTACTAACATCAGGCATTTTAACCACTAATTTATTTTATCTATTTTTGCAGCTAATATAAAATCACTTTCTGCTAATCCTTTGATGGCATGAGTAAAAATTTTAACATTACAATAGCCCCAACCAAAAGAAATATCTGGGTGATGATTTTCGTCTTCAGCTAAATTTCCAATTTTGTTTACAAATTTTTGACTTTCTTTGAAGTTTTTAAATTTAAAGTCTTTTGTCAAATAAAAGCTTTTTTCTTCATTGCTTTTTACGTCCCAACCGTCCACTTTTTTTAAATATTTATGTATTTCACTAGAATCAAATGGTGGAATATTTCCCTCACAGGGTATGCATTTTTTCTTTGATAAATCGCTCATAAATTGGAGCGGGCAAAGGGGTTCGAACCCTCGACCTTCTCGTTGGCAACGAGACGCTCTACCACTGAGCTATGCCCGCAATAGTATTAGTATAGTATACGTTTCATTGGGCGGTCAACCATTATAAAATGCCGCTATCGATATCTTGATTTTTTTAATATGATAACAATATGAAAAATTTTCCTGAAACAATACCGGTCTTTCCTTTAAGTGGTGTTATATATTTTCCTAAGACAAATTTGCCATTAAATATATTTGAAAAAAGATATTTAAACTTAGTTAATGACGCTTACAACAAAAATAAGTTTATGGGAATGGTTCAATCACAAAGAGAGGGTGAAAGTATTTATCAGATAGGATGTCTTGGTAAGATAAGCGAATATCAAAAAATTAAAGATGGAAGAATTTTAATTAATCTTGTGGGAGTTTCAAGGTTTAAAATTTTAGAGGAAACTTCTAACAATAAATTATACAGAGAGTTTAGAGTTGATTACGGAAATTTTAACGATGATATTAAAGATGATCAAAATGAAGTTGATACCAAATCTTTAATGGAAAAAACTAAAATTTTTTTTAAAAAAAATGGTCTTTTACTCAATTGGAAAGAATTTGAGAAACTAGAACAATTACAAAAAATAAATACTTTAGCCATGATTGCGCCTGTTAGTAATGAAGAAAAACAAAAATTGTTAGAAGCTGTAACTACAAAAGATAGGATAAAAGCTCTTGAAAGTATAATTAGTTTTTATTTACATGAAACAGGATCAAACAACCAAACAATACAATAAATTAATTTGCTGACTTATTCATAGAGTCAAAAAAGTCTGCATTATTTTTTGTGTTTTTTAATTTTGCAATTAAAAATTCTATGCCATCCATCGTACCCATTGGACTTATAATTCTTCTTAGAACATTCATTTTAGAAAGGTCATCCTTTTCAAATAGCAATTCTTCTCTTCTAGTACCTGACCTTGTTATATCTAATGCTGGGTAAATTCTCTTATCAGCAACTTTCCTGTCAAGAATGAGTTCAGAATTTCCTGTTCCTTTAAATTCTTCAAAAATAACTTCATCCATTCTACTTCCTGTATCGATAAGTGCTGTAGAAATTATTGTTAATGATCCACCTTCTTCAACGTTTCTTGCTGCACCAAAAAATCTTTTTGGTCTTTGAAGTGCATTTGCATCTACACCGCCAGTTAAAACTTTTCCTGAACTAGGTATAACGGCATTATATGCTCTTCCTAATCGAGTTATAGAGTCCAATAAAATAACTACATCTTTTTTATGCTCTACTAATCTTTTTGCTTTCTCAATAACCATCTCTGCAACAGCCACGTGCCTTGAAGCTGGTTCATCAAATGTTGATGCAACGACTTCTCCCTTAACAGACCTTTGCATGTCTGTAACTTCCTCTGGTCTCTCATCAATTAACAAAACCATTAAATAACACTCTGGATGATTTGCTGTAATTGATTGAGCAATATTCTGAAGAATTATAGTTTTTCCTGCTCTCGGAGGTGAAACTATTAATGATCTTTGACCTTTTCCTATTGGACTCACTAAATCAATTAGCCTCGCGGTGTTATCTGGTTTTTTTTCTATTTTTGCTGTCTCAACTTCTAATTTAATTCTTTCATCAGGATAAAGCGGTGTCAAATTATCAAAAGCTATTTTGTTTTTTCCTTTTTCTGGTTCATCAAAATTAATCTTGTTGACCTTTAAAAGAGCAAAATATCTTTCAGCATCTTTTGGTCCTCTAATTTCTCCCTCAACAGAGTCCCCTGTTCTCAAACCGAATCTTCTGATTTGGCTTGGGCTCACATAAATATCATCTGGACCTGGTAAGTAATTAGACTCGATTGCCCTTAAAAAACCAAAACCGTCTTGTAGTACTTCCAGCACCCCTGTGGCTGTAATTTGTTCGTTTTTTTCAGCGAGCTTTTTTAAAATTGCAAAAAGTATTTCTTGTTTTCTTAGTGTGCTCGGGTTTTCAATGCCAAGCTTTTCAGCCTCATTAATAAGTTCTGCAGGATTTTTTTTCTTTAATTCTTGTAAATTCATGAAATTGATTTGATTAATAGGAAAGTATTAAAAATATATTGTTTTTTTTAAAAAATTCAACCTTTATATTAATGGCTTAAAAACAACAACAAATACAACAACAATAAGTATAATTGTGGGAACTTCATTGATAATTCTATAGAATTTTGAAGATTTAAGATTATTGTTTGTGGCAAAGTCTTTTAAGTATTTCCCAAGTAAAAAATGATAGTAGGTTAATATTGAAACTAAAATAATCTTTATCTGCATCCAAAGCTCTGAGAATACATCAAATCCAAGAACGTGGATTAATAATACTCCGAATAACCAAGATAATAGCATTGCTGGCATCATGATATAATTATAAAGCTTTCTTTCCATTGTTTTAAAAACATCTTTTTGTGAATCGTGAGTTGCCTCTGAATGATATACAAATATTCTTGGTAAATATAATAAACCGGCCATCCATGATATGACGGCGATCAAATGTAGTGACTTAAATAAAAGATATAAATTCATTTTAGATATATTTTCTTATTAGGTCTTCGAATAAATCAATATGATCTGTGCTGTCATTAAGACATGGAATCAAATCAAAATTTTTTCCACCTTTGGTAAGAAAACTTTCTCTGCCTTGGATGTTTATCTCCTCTAAAGTTTCAACACAGTCTGAAGCAAAACCTGGGCAAATTACTAATAAATTTTTAATACCTTTGCTGGGCAACTCTTCTAATGTTTTGTCTGTATAGGGGGTTAACCATTCTTGTGGTCCGAATCTTGATTGAAATGTGGTTTGTATATCAATTAGTGAATATTTTTCTTTAATTAGTCTAGTAGTTTTGTGACAGTAACAGTGATAAGGATCACCCTTATCAAAATATTTCTTAGGTATTCCGTGGTAAGAAGAAATTATCAAATCCGGCTTCCAATTAATAGATTTCACTTTCTTATCAATGCTTTTTACAAGTGCGTTTATATAAATTGGTTCTGACTCATAATGCGGTATTACTTGTAAACTAGGTTGCCATCTCATTTTCATTAATGATCTATAGACTTCATCACAAACTGTTGCTGTAGTTGCTGCTGCATACTGTGGATACAAAGGTAAGATAATAATATTTTCACATCCTAAGTCTTTTAACGAGTTTAGCTTAAAATTAATGCCAGGATTTCCATACCTCATAGCAAAATCAACAATTATTTTTTCACTTCCTATTTTCTCTTTAAGTTTTTGGGCTTGGTTTCTGGTAAAATATAATAATGGTGACTCGTTACTTTCTTCTCTCCATATTTTTTTATATGCATGCGCAGTTTTTGACGGTCTAAAGGTGAGAATAAATAAATTTAATATAATCTGCCAAATTATTGGGTTAACCTCTATTACTCTGCGATCGGACAAAAATTCTTTTAAATATTTTCTTATATCCCACCAACTTGTAGAGTCTGGTGTTCCAAGATTAATTAATAACACTCCAGTTTTTCCAAACTTTACTTCCGGATGATCTTTTTTTATCATTAATATTCCCTATAAAATTTTATTAATCTTTTAACTTTATCCGGGTCAGTCTCAGGAAGCAAACCATGTCCCAGATTAAAAATATACGGTAAGTTATTAAAAACGTCTAAATATTTTTTAGCATTAACTATTATTTTATCTTCAGAACCTAGCAAAATCTTAGGAGCAAGTCCTCCCTGGATTACAACATTTTTTAAATTTGTTTTAGCCCAATTAGGCTCAATTTCATAATCTATACTAATTCCATTAGGCTTAACATTATTATTAAAATCTTTATATCTTTTTCCAATACCTCTTGGAAAACAAATAACCGGTATTTTTTTTTTTCTACAAAAGTCTACTATTTTAGAATTTGGAACAATACAATATTCACTGAAATCATCAGATTTAATTAATCCAGCCCAAGAGTCAAAGATTTGAATTACATCTGCACCAGCATCGATTTGATTTTCAATATGTATACAAAGGTAGTCGTTTAATTTATCTAGAATTAATTTAACTTCATCTTTTCTCGATTTGACTTTATCATAATCAAGCTCGTTTTTTTTTAGTTTTATATTCAACATATAAACTAATAATGTCCATGGTGCTCCAATAAAACCAATTAAAGATTTATCATTATTTAATTTTTCCCTGCTTTTTTTAATTGCTTCATAAACAGGTTGTAATTTTTTAGTAAAAGATTTTTTATTATTTTTCAAAAATATTTCTTTGTTAAATTCTTCTAATACTGGTCCTTGTTCTTTAATAAAATTTACCTCTTGCCCTAATGCATATGGAACCATTAATATATCTGAAAAAATAATTGCTGAGTCTAAATTAAATCTATTAATAGGTTGAAGTGTAATCTCCGAACTTAAATCACTATTCAAACATAGTTTGATAAAATTTTGATTTTGTAATCTTATTTTTCTAAATTCAGGCAAGTAACGACCTGCTTGTCTCATAAACCAAATTGATTTACAAATTTTTCTATCTATTAAGATTTCTTTTAGTTTACCCATTATAATAATAAAAGTTTTTAAGTATAGTATGAGCTATTGGCCCTGTTAATTAGTTATATATCCATTTCTACAAGATTTATACATTTTCAAGTTAACAACTTTGATTGGTTTTCCTTAATTTTAAGATTTTATTTATTTTATAAACATCTAAAAAACATTATTATCAACACTCAATAAATTGTTAAAATAATGTTAATTATTGTTAGCTTTTTTTTGTAAATTTGAAAATAATTGTAAAACATTAATTCATTAATATTTTATTAACAAAGTTATGAACGAAAAATACAATGTATATCTTGTGTCTGACTCAACGGGAGAAACTCTAGATAGAATTTTTTTATCTTTGAAATCTCAATTTGCTAATTTTGAATATGAGAAAAAAGAATTTGCATTTATTAGAACGGAACAACAAATCGACAAGATCATTAAAGAGTGTTCCGAGATAGATAATGCAATTATTTTATATACTATCGTTGAAACGAAATTAGCTAAATATCTAGCTAATCAAAGTGATATTAATTCTGTACCTTGTTTTGGGGTTTTAGGAAACTTAATTTTAAGTTTTTCTAAACTCCTTAATCAAAAAGCTATTCATAAGCCAAGCGCACAACACGTACTTGATGAAGATTATTATAAAAGGATCGAAGCAATTCAGTTTACAATGTCCCATGATGATGGGAAGAAGGTTGATGATACAAATGCTGCTGACGTAATTTTGCTAGGTGTAAGTAGAACTAGTAAAACACCTACATCAATTTACTTAGCTAACAGAGGATATAAAACGGTAAACATACCATTAGTATTAGATCAAAAAATTCCAGAAGATTTATACTCTAACAATTTCTCATGCATCGTTGGATTAATTGCAGATCCGGAGAGATTATCGGACATACGTCGTAATCGAGTAGCAATTATGAAAGATCAAAATTTAAAAGAGTACACTGATCTGGAATCCATAAAAAAAGAGGTAGAAAATTCAAGAAAGTTATTTAAAAAAAATAGTTGGCCTATCATAGATGTTACAAGAAGATCTGTGGAAGAGACAGCTGCATCAATATTAAAAATTATAGAAATTAATAAGAATAAATGAAAATAATTTTAGCGTCTAAAAGTGGAGTAAGAAAGCAGATCTTAGACAAATACAAAATAAATAGTGAAGTTATAGTTTCAAATGTAGATGAAGACGAAGTCAAAGAGTCGTTACTTGCCGAAGGTGCTAACCCGCGATTGATTTCAAAAAATCTGGCTGAAATAAAATCTATTAAAGTAAGTAAAAAAACCCCAAATAGATTAGTCCTTGGCGCTGATAGTGTCATATCTTTAAATGAAGAACTTATCAGTAAACCAAATTCTAGGGAGGAAGCCTTGGAGATTTTAAAAAAACTTAATAATTCAAAACATTATTTAATAAGTTCAGTTTGTATATCTAAAAATGGCGCCATGATCTGGAATCATACTGACTCTTCAGAACTTAAGATGAAAAATCTCACCGAGGAAGAACTAGTTAAATATTTAAGTAAAATCGAGACTAAAACATTACTTGCTTACGGAGTTTATCAGGTAGAAGCTGATGGGTTAGAGCTTTTTGAATATATAAATGGTGACAGGGACTCTATTATGGGTTTACCTATTAAAGAAATTAAAAAGTATATAGATCAGTTTAAAAAATGAAAAAAAATTTCGCAATAATTGGAAATCCTGTCAAACACTCTCTATCTCCTGTTTTGCACAAGTATTGGTTTAAGAAATATAATATAGATGCAGACTACACTGTAATTGAAACATCAGATAAAGATTTGCCCAAAATTATAAATAAAATCAAAGATGGATCCTTAAATGGCATTAACGTGACACTTCCTTTTAAAAAAAAAATTATTAATTTTGTAGATAAAATAATAAATGATGCCGAACAGACAGGATCTGTAAACACGATTATGCTTGATACATCGAACTCTATCATAGGAGAAAATACCGATGTTTTTGGTTTACAGGCTGCTTATCTTAAAGAAATTGATAGTGTATTTAATAAGAAATCTTTGATTATTGGAGCTGGCGGTGTTTCCCCTTCAGTTATTTTATCTTTACAAAAATCGGGAATAAAAAATATTTCTATAACAAATAGAACTAATGAGAAATGCATTTTTCTCAAAAAAAAATTTAATTACCTAAATATCGTACCTTGGAAAAACCTTGAGGCAGAAGTTAAAAATTTTGATATCATTATTAATGCTACTAGTCTCGGATTAAAAAACGGTGATGATTTTAATCATGATTTTTCAGATACTAAAAGCAATCTTATTTATATAGATACAATTTATAATCCCCTTGAAACAAAAACATATAAAAATTTAAAGGATACGGGAAGAAAAGTTTTTAATGGCCTTGATATGTTTATATACCAAGGACAAAAGTCTTTTTATCTATGGAATAAAATAAATCCAGAAATTGATGAAAAGCTAATAGAATTACTTTATTCGAAACTTGTATGATAAAAATTGGTATTACAGGTTCTTTAGCATCTGGAAAAACAACTGCTAGCAAAATTTTAAAAAGTAAACGCGGACCACTTTTCAGCGCCGATAAAGCTGTGAAAGAACTCTATGAAAATAATAATTTCAGAAAATTGCTTAGTAAAAAATTTAATATTAAGAATAATAATTTAGTAAAGAAAAATTTAAAAAAAATTATTTTAAATGATAAAAAAAATATACAAAAACTGGAGAAAATTATCCACCCTCAAGTAAGAATTAAAATGAAGAAATTTACAAAAAAATATAAAAACAAAAAAATTCTTTTCTATGAAATACCTTTACTTATTGAAAGTAAGCTAATGAAATATTTTAACTTAATTATTTTTATAAAAGCCAGAAAAAGTTTGAGACTAAAAAGGTTTAAATCTAATAAAGGTGATAAAAAACTTTTTGATTTATTAAATAATAAACAATTAAATGATAATATAAAAACCAAATTTTCTAATTATGTGGTTGTTAATGAAAAAAATTTAAGGATATTAAAAAAAAAATTATTAGATATAATCCAGAAATATGAATGAAGTATTTCTAGATACAGAAACTACAGGCTTATCATTTAATGAGGGGCATAAAATAGTCGAGATTGCATGTATAGAAACTAAAGATTTAATAGCCACAGGGAAGGTTTTTCATAAACTAATAAATCCAAAAAGAAGTGTGCCAGAAGAAGCATACAAAGTTCATGGTTTTTCGGAAGATTATCTCAAAGACAAAGAGACATTCGATCAAATAGCAGAAGAGTTTTTAAAGTTTATAAATGGTAAAATGATTATTATTCACAATGCCTCTTTTGATCTCGGTTTTTTGGATGGTGAACTTGGTTTTCTTAAAAAAGATAAAATTAATAGAAAATTTGTTATTGACTCTTTGGAAGTTGCAAGAAATAAATTTCCTGGCACCTCTAACTCTCTAGATGCATTATGTAAAAGATTTAATGTTGATCTATCAAGAAGAACTAAACACAACGCCTTGTTAGATTGTGAATTGTTAAGAGAAGTTTATATTAATTTATTAGACGCCAAGGAGCCTAAGTTTAATCTGTCAACTAATCTTCCCGAACAAAACATTAATAAAATAAAAGATTACAGCAGGAAAATAATTAAAATTTCTGATGGAGAAATAAAAAAACATGAAGAATTTAAAAAATTGGAATTAAAAAAAAATTTTTATTGAATTTTTTTCATTTTATAAAGATTCTGAAAATCAACAGTCTCATTTATCTTCACATCTTTGAAACCTGAATTTTCAAATAAAAAGATAAATATTTTTCTTAATTCCGGATAAATTTTAGAGGGTACTTCTATTAGAATTATTTTTTCTAACTCCTCTTTTGATAAATTATTACCTTCAATCTCTATAATAGTTGAGAATATAATTTTAGTATTTATAGTTTCAAAATCTTTATTTGTAGGGGAAAGCTTCAAACTTGTTAAAACTTCTATAAAGTTTTCTTTTGCTTGTTTGCTATTAATATCAATGTTTATTTTATAATTTGCTATGTCTTTTGATAGTAAAAAAAATGTTTTAGGGTTTGGGATATTAAAATTTAATTCTTTAATATATTTTCCAACGATTTTATAATTCATCTTTTTTGTTATCTATGATTTCACCTTCAATAGTCTTATCTTGAGATTTGATATCCATTTTTGTTTTATTCTTCAAAGCAAATTTTAATAAAATTTTTCTAGTTATTGGAACAAGTAACAAGAAACCAAGAAAGTCTGTAAAAAATCCAGGAACTATTAGCAGAAATGCTGCAAGTGCAATAGATGCACCAGAAAACATTTCATATATTGGAACTTTGTTTTGATAAATATTGATTATTCCAGACCGTAAGGTTTGCATTCCAAGGCGTTTTGCAAAAAATATACCAATAATTGCTGTTAAAAAAATCAATACAACGGTATTTAGAGCTCCAACCTGGGACCCTATTTTGATCATCAAGTATATCTCTAAAGCTGGAATGCATATAAAAATTAAAATAAATGGGTTCATTTGTCTGATACAAAAATATATGATTAATGTATATTTATCAAATTATGAGTAACAGTTTTGGATATTTGGACATAATTTTATTAGGCATGATCGCTGGTTTTATCATTTTGCGGTTAAGAAGCATATTGGGTAGAAAAACTGGACATGAGTCCAAAATTTATCCAGGTTTTACTGAAAAAGAATTTAGCATCCCTAAACAAGAGAATAAAAATGTTAAACAAAATTTAGAAGTTTTAGAAGGCCAAGACAAAAAAGATTTTTTAAAAGGAGCAGAAATAGCTTATGAAAGTATTCTTACTTCTTTTGCTAGTGGAGATTTAATAAAATTAAAAAGCTTACTGTCACAAAATATGTTTTCAAATTTTTCTGATGCGATTAAAGTAAGAAATCGAGAAGGTATTAAGTCTGAATTTACATTTATTGGTGTAAAGGAGTCCTCTGTTGAAAAATATGATAAAGTGCGAGATAATTTGTTTGCTACTGTAAAATTTATGGCAGAAGTCATTTCCGTTAAAAAAGATAAGGCAAACAAGGTAATAGAAGGAAACCCCGATAAAATAAAATTTGTTACTGACAATTGGAAGTTCACTAGAAATATAAAACAAAAAGATCCTAATTGGTATTTGTCTGAAATTATCAGCAAGTGATAAAAAAAAAAGAACCTAACCAAGAAGATAAGAAAACTTGGGAAGAATACATTAAAAATCCTCATGGTATTTACGACAAAGATCTTGGTAAATTAAACAATGTTGTAAAAAAAGATCGTTATAAATTTGATTTACATGGTTTCACTTTGGATGAGGCAAATAACAAAGTAAAAGAAATTATAGAATATTGTGTAAAAAATAAATTTAGGGAATTATTACTTATAACTGGGAAAGGCTTACATTCAACAAGTGATAAAAATGCCTTTATATCTAAAGATTTAGGAAAATTAAAATTTTCAGTCCCCGAATATATAAAAACTAATTCAGACTTAAATAAATTTATTATTTCAATAAATGATGCTGAAAAAGAAGATGGCGGTGAAGGAGCAATTATAATTAAGTTGAAGAATTTATAATATAAACTTAGATAGATCCGTATCTTTAACTAAGTTCCCTAAATTATCTTGTACGTATTTTTGATCAATTGTAATTGTTTCACCTGCTCTATCAGTTGCATTAAAACTAATGTCATCCAAGACTTTTTCAATTATCGTATGAAGTCTTCTGGCACCTATATTCTCTACTGATGAATTTACCTCCGCTGAAATTTTAGCCAGCATATCAATTCCATCATCTGTAAACTCAAGACCAACATTTTCAGTTTTCAGCAATTCTTTGTATTGTTTTATTAAGCTATTATCAGGTTCTTTAAGAATTCTTATGAAATCTTCTTCTTTAAGTGCGTCTAGTTCCACTCTTATTGGCAATCTACCTTGTAACTCAGGTAATAAATCTGAAGGTTTAGCTAGCTGAAACGCACCCGAGGCGATAAATAATATATGATCAGTTTTGATTGGACCGTGCTTAGTGCTAACGGTTGTGCCTTCAATTAGGGGTAATAGATCTCTTTGAACACCTTCTCTTGAAACGTCCCCTCCAACTCTATCGCTTCTTGCAGAAACCTTGTCAATTTCATCTAAAAAAACTATTCCGTTCTCTTCAGTAGCTTTTTTAGCTTCAGTAATAATTTTATCTTCTTCGATCATTTTGTCTGATTCTTGTGCAACTAAAATATCGTGAGATTCTTTCACAGACATTTTTTTCTTTTTACCTTTTTTACCGCCCATAGATTTTCCAAGAATATCACCAAGATTTACCATTCCAACATTTCCACCAGGCATTCCAGGTATTTCTAAGCTTTGGAGCGGAGATGCATTATTTTGAACCTCTATTTCAATTTCATTGCTATCTAAGTCACCGGTTCTTAATCTTTTTCTAAAACTCTCCCTAGTTGCAACACTCGCTTTATTACCAACAAGTGCGTCTAATACTTTTTCCTCTGCTTTCAGTTCAGCTTTTGCCTTTACCTCTTTTCTCCTTTTCTCTCTTTCCATGGCTATAGCTATTTCAATTAAATCTCTTATGATTTGTTCTACATCTCTTCCTACATAACCAACTTCTGTAAATCTTGTAGCTTCAACTTTTATAAAAGGAGCCTCTGCTAATTTTGAAAGTCTTCTAGATATTTCAGTTTTACCTACACCCGTTGGCCCAATCATTAAAATATTTTTTGGAAGAACTTCGTCTCTCATTTCATCTGATAATGCTTGTCTTCTCCATCTATTTCTTAACGCAACAGCCACAGCTTTTTTTGCATCTTTTTGACCAATAACATATCTATCTAATTCAGAAACAATTTCTCTTGGAGATAAAGCACTTACTTTTGAAGTTTCTTTATTTTTTTTTACTACTTTTAAGTTTGTAACTTTATTATTTGATGCCATGTTAAACTTTTTCTACTGTAACGTTGTTATTAGTAAATACACATATGTCAGATGCAACTTTAATTGATTTCCTAGCTATATCTTCAGCACTCATATCAGTTTCTGCTAATACTTTTGCAGCTGCGAGAGCGTAATTTCCACCTGATCCAATTCCAATTATACCATCCTCTGGTTCCAAGACATCTCCTGTTCCAGAAATTATAAAACTATGTTTTTTATCTGCAACAGCCATTAATGCCTCTAATCTTCTTAAAAATTTATCGCTTCTCCAATCTTTCGCTAGCTCAACAGCAGCTCTTTGTAAATTACCTGCGTGTTTTTCTAGTTTAGCTTCAAGCCTCTCAAATAGAGTAAGAGCATCAGCAGTTGAGCCTGCAAATCCTGCTATCACTCCTCTGCTTTCTATTTTCCTTACTTTTTTTGCTTTACTTTTTAAAACAGTATTACCCAAACTTACTTGTCCGTCACCAGCAACAACAGTATCACCGTTTTTTCTAAGCAGGACAATTGTTGTTCCATGCCACTTTTCAGCTGTATTCATGATGTTATATGTGGAGATTAATTCAAGATCTTCAATAGCAAATCTGATTTATTGATAAAATGACCATTTATATATATATCAAGGATAATCAAAGATAATTTATGGCACGAAAAGCAAAAATTAGTAGAAAAACAAAAGAAACAAGTATTTCAGTTTCGGTCAATTTAGACGGCAAAGGTAAGTATAAAGTTAAAACTGGCATAGGATTTCTTGATCACATGTTAGAGCAATTGTCTAAGCACTCTTTAATAGATTTAGAAGTAAACGCGAAGGGCGATACTCATATTGATTTACATCATACAACAGAAGATACAGGTATAGCTATTGGTGAAGCTATCAAGAAAGCCGCCGGCAACCGTAAAGGAATTACGCGATATGCTTCTACGATGATACCAATGGATGAAACTCTTAGCAGAGTATCAATAGATGTATCGAATAGACCTTACTTAATTTGGAAAGTGAATTTACCAGTTGAAAAACTTGGTGAAATGGACACTGAGTTATTTAAAGAGTGGTTCCAAGCTTTT
>MDSV01139317.1_pt1 | contig 17272 bp, 15 predicted proteins | sample 810851 | NCBI WGS metagenome assembly MDSV01 (sample SAMN05326640, study PRJNA326480) | marine metagenome | isolation source: seawater | place: Atlantic Ocean: North East | collected 2012 | reverse complement strand
TATAAAGCCTAATAAATAACATTTTTTCTTATGTTGAGTGTGACCGCTTATATTAGAAAAAATTAATAAATCAAGTTATTAGATATAATAAAAATGTGTTAAAAAGCCTTATAAATCAAAGCATTTTTAACTAAATTGTTAATGAATAAAAAAAATTATAAACAATTGATTAGAGAATATAGTTATTTTGTTTGGCTTATTTTTCTAGTTGTAGCAACAATTTTGAGCACATACTTTTATGATATTAACAAAAAAAACCAAATTGAATATTTATACAAATCTTTAAACAATATTTATTTAAAAAATTCATTAAAAAAAATTACATCAGAACTTAAACCAAGATATATTTCTAGGGAACATGTGGTAAGCGAAGGTGATACCTATGAAAGCATTATAGATAGTTTTAAAATCTCAAATAATGAAAAAAAATTATTTTTAAAAACAGTTTCTAAAAAAAAAAATATAAAGGTTTTGAGACCTAATCAAAAATTATTTTTTAAAATTGATAAACTAAATGCTCCAAAAATTATAAATTTTTCAATTGAAATTGATAAAAAAAAAAATCTTTTTTTTAAAAGATCTATAAATGAAGAAAAATTTGTTTCAAAAATTATTGAAAAAAATCTAAAAAAAATAATTACTTTAAAAGAAGGTGTTATAAAAAATAGTCTATACAATACTGCTTTAAAAATTGGAATTAAACCTAATACAATTATTGAATTTGCAAGACTTTATGGTTTTCAAGTAGATTTTCAAAGAGATGTTTGGAAAAATGATACATTTCAAATTATTTACGAAGAGTTTAAAAATGAAGAAGGAAAAGTGATAGAAACAGGCAATATAATTTACGCTAATTTAAATGTTCAAAATACAGATCTTAAGCTTTACAGATTTAATTTTGAAAATAAAAAAATTGATTATTTTGATGAAAATGGAAAAAGTATGAAAAAAACATTAATGAAAACTCCCATTAATGGCGCAAGATTATCTTCATCATTTGGAAAAAGAAAACATCCAATTCTTGGATTTACAAGATTACATGCTGGAACAGATTTTGCAGCACCCAAAGGAACTCCAATCATGGCATCAGGTGATGGAATCGTAACAAGAGCAAAATGGTGCGGAGGAGGTGGTAATTGTGTTAAAATTAAACATAACTCAAGCTATCAAACTGTGTATGCGCATATGTCAAAATTTGGGAGGGGAATTAAAAAAGGTGTTAGAGTAAAACAAGGACAAATTATTGGATACGTTGGATCAACAGGTTTATCTACTGGACCACATTTGCATTATGAGGTTATAGAAAATGGTAGAAAAGTTAATTCACAAAAATTAAAATTACCTTCGGGTAAAGTCCTTAAAGGAAATATAAGAAAAAAATTTGAAGTAAATAAAATTAAAATTGACGTTCTAAAATCAGAATTAATTGCAAAGTTGAATTAATTTAAAATTAGTTAAGAAGATTTAATTTCTTCTTCTAATTTATCTTGTTTATCAGAATTTGATTCTATAGAATTTAACGTATTTGATTCTGTTTCTTTGGGATTTAATGTGTTTGAATTAGTCTCTTTTGCTAATTCTTTTGTATGAAGAATTCTAGCAAAGTGATCAGCATGTTGTAAATAATTTTCTGATAATATCTTATCTCCATTAGACATTGCTTCTCTAGCAAGATCGTTATATTTTTCAATCAATTTTGCTGCATTTTGATTATTTTTACCTGGATTTCTTCTTTTAAATTCAGGATTATTATTAAATTCACCATTAATTTTATGTCCATTTCCGTTTCTTTTTCTGAAACCTCTATCTCCATTAAACTTAAATCTATTTCTTTTATAATTGCTTTTAAAATTATTCATTTATTTATTTTGGTGCTTACTAAACATCGGTCTTTACCAGATAGGTCTTTGCAAACTTTATTAATATAAAATCCATTTTTTTTTAATTCATTCATTGTATAATTTTTTTGACTATGTCCAATTTCTATTATCAATTTTCCATTATATTTTAGTAATTTTGAACTTTTATTTATAGTTTTATTTATTAGTTCAAAACCACTAATTCCACCATACAATGCTAATTTTGGCTCATACAACCTAACATCATCATCTAATCTTAATAAATCAACTTTATTTATATAAGGAGGATTTGATACAATTAAATCATATTTATTTGATTTAAATTTGTCAATATCGATATTTAAAAATTTAATTTTATTTTCTATGTGATGCATTTTTGCATTAATTTTCGCTACTTTTAGTGCATCTTTTGATATATCAATTGCAGTAGCCTTACATTTTTGCCTCTCTTTTAATATAGAAATGATTACACACCCTGATCCTGTACCAATATCTAATAAATTTATTGATTTTTTAAATGGTATTTGATTTAAAGCTTCTTCGACTAAGTGCTCTGTCTCCGGTCTCGGTATTAGAGCTGAACTATCAACATAAAATTTATATTTCCAGAAATATTTATAACCTAATATGTAGGCAATTGGTTTTTTTTTTACTCTTTTTTTTAAATAATAATTAAAATTATTTTGTTCTTTTTTATAAACTTTTTTACCCATATTAACTAATATTTCTTCTCTACTTTTATTTAAAGCTTTTGATAAAATAAGTTCACAATCTAAACTTGGATTATTTATATTATTTTTTATTAATGTTTTTCCACCTTGATGTAAAATTTCTTGATATTTCATTTAATTTAAATCTTTTAGCTGATCTTGTTGTGCTTGAATAGTTAAACTCTCAATCATTTCTTCAAAAATTTCACCTTCCATAAACTCTTCTAGTTTGTGTAAAGTTAAATTTATTCTATGATCTGTAACTCTTCCTTGTGGAAAGTTATATGTTCTGATTCTTTCTGACCTATCTCCTGTACCAATTTTATTTTTTCTATCTTTTGATCTTTCAGCATCTCTTTTTTGTCTTTCATGTTCATAGATTCTTGATCTTAATATTTTAAGTCCTTTTTCTTTGTTCCGAATTTGAGATTTTTCATCTTGTTGGCTTACTACTATCCCTGAAGGTAAATGAGTAATTCTAACTGCAGAGTCAGTTGTATTTACACTTTGTCCACCAGGTCCACTGCTTCTAAAAACATCAATTCTTAAGTCTTTATCTTCGATCTTTACATCCACTTCTTCTGCCTCAGGTAAAACAGCCACTGTCGCCGCAGAGGTATGAACTCTGCCTTGGGTTTCTGTATCTGGTACTCTTTGAACTCTGTGAACTCCACTTTCATATTTTAAAGAAGAATAAATATTTTTACCCTTGATAGTTGCAATAACTTCTTTTAAACCTCCTGCATCACTTTTTGATATATTTATTATTTCCATAAGCCATTTTTTTTTATGACTAACTTTTTCATACATTTTAAAAAGATCAGAAGCAAACAAACTGGCTTCTAGACCACCCGTTCCTGCCCTTATCTCTATAATAGCATTTTTTGTATCAGCCTCATCTTTGGGTAATAAAAATAACTTAAGTTTTTTCTCGTTATTATTTTTATTTTTTATAAGCTCTTCTAATTCTGTTTCTGCTAACTCTTTAATTTCTTCTTCATTGTTAGCTTCATTAATTATTTTTTGTAATTCTTCTTTATTTTTATTAAATAAAACATATTCTTTTGCTTCATTTATTATTTCATTTAGTTCAGAATATTCTTTAGATTTTTCAGCAAAGCTTTTTTTATTTATATTTCCGGAGGAAAGTTCTTTTTCTAGCTGAGAGTGTTTTATAATCAAATTTTGAACTTTTATATCTGGCAACATTATTATTTTTTTTCAATTTCTTTTGCTTTTTTTTCAACTAAATCTACTACTTTCGAGATGATATTTTCTGTTGAAATTTTTTCAGTTTCAATACCACTTAAATAAAGCATATTACTTCCCTTGCCGCCTCCAGTTATCCCAATATCGGTTTGGGAAGCTTCTCCAGGCCCATTAACTACACAGCCAATTATTGATAATGTCATTGATGTTTTAATATGTGATAATCTCTCTTCTAATATTTTAACAGTATCAATGACTTGAAATGCCTGTCTTGCACAAGAAGGGCATGAGATTATATTTACTCCACGTTTCCTAAGATTTAATGATTTTAATATTTCATTACCAACTCTAACTTCCTCAATAGGATCGTCTGATAAAGAAACTCTAATTGTGTCTCCAATCCCATCTAATAATAATGTGCCAAAACCTATTGATGATTTTATACTTCCTGGCAAAAAACTTCCTGCCTCTGTTATGCCAAGATGCAGAGGATAATCAGTTTTAGAAGATAGTTGTTTATATGCAGCTATTGACAAAAAAACATCTGAAGATTTGACACTTACCTTAAAATTAAAAAAATCTTGATTTTCAATAATACCAATGTTTCTTAAAGCACTTTCCACGAGTGCTTCCGGACATGGTTCCTTATACTTATCCAGTATATCTCTTTCGAGAGAACCTGCATTAACACCTATTCTTATTGAACAATTATTATTTTTTGCAGCTTTAATTACTTCTTTAATTTTATTTTCATCACCGATGTTACCAGGATTTATTCTTAGACATTTTGCACCATTATCTGCTGCTTCAATTGCCCTTTTATAATGAAAATGAATGTCGGCAACTATTGGTAATGTGCTATGCTTAACTATTTCTTTTAAAGCTTTAGTTGAATCTTTATCCGGACATGAAACTCTCACTATATCTGCACCCGCTTCTGAAATTTGATTTATTTGCTTTATGGTTTTTTTAGTATCTTTAGTAAGAGTATTGGTCATTGATTGAACAGTAATAGGATTACTTCCTCCAACTTTTACATTGCCAACATTTATTTCCTTTGTTATTTTTCTTTTAATGTCTCTAAATGGCCTAATGCTCATTTTAATATTTATCTAATTTAAACTCTTTATGTAGTGCAGATATTGCTTTTTTTACATTTTTTTTATTTATTAGCACTGATATTTTTATTTCTGAAGTGGAAATAACCTGAATATTAATTTTATGTTTTGCCAAAGCTTGAAACATTCTATAGGTTACTCCAGGAGTAGTTACCATTCCAACTCCAATAATGGAAACCTTTGATACATTTTTATCAAATAATAGTTTTTTAAATTTAATTTTTTTATTATTATTTGTTATTTTACATGTTTTGATTAAGTCTTCACTTTTAATGGTAAATGTTAAATCTGTTTCTTTGCCATTTGCCGATATATTTTGAACAACCATATCAACATTTATTGAGCTCTCTGAAAGTGGCTCAAAAATTGATGCGGCAATTCCAGGCTTATCTTTTACTCCAACCAAAGTAATTTTTGCATCATTTTGGGTTGAAGAAATTCCAGTAATAATATTATGATTAATTATATTTTTTCTTGCTGTAATTAAAGTTCCTATTTTATTTTCGAAAGATGATTTAACTTCAACATCTATTTTACTTAAACGAGCATCTTGAATTGAAACAGGTTGCATTACTTTTGAGCCTAAAGATGCCATTTCCAACATTTCTTCATATGATATTACTTTTATTTTTTTAGCTTTTTTTAAATTATTAGGATCTGTAGTATAAATACCAGCTACATCAGTATAAATTATACATCTTTCTGCATTAAAAAATTTTGCTAAAGTTATTGCACTTGCGTCCGAACCTCCTCTTCCTATTGTGGTAATTCTTGCATTCAAATTTATTCCTTGAAAACCCGCTACTACTGGTATTCCACCAGATTTTAAATATTTAACTATTCTATTTTTATGAATATTGCTAATTTTTGAGTATTTATGTTTGCTGTCTGTAATAATAGGTATTTGCCAACCCAGCCAAGAACGAGATTTATAACCTTTATGAATTAACATTCCTGCAATTAATGAGCATGCTACTTGTTCACCTGAAGAAACTAAAACATCATATTCTGCTTCTGAAAAATTATTACTTATTTTTTTCGATTTATTGACTAAATCATTTGTAACACCACTCATTGCTGAAGAAACAACAATAACGTTATATTTTTTCTTTTTATAACTAGTGATTATTTTGGCTACTTTTTTTATTCTATCGATGCTGCCAACTGATGTGCCTCCGAATTTAAGAACTACAATTTTCATTGAATTAGATGATAAAAAAAAATTAAAATATATTGATTAAATACATCTTGATTATAAAATAAATAAGAATGAAATCTAACACAATAAATAAAAAAGAAATAGAAAAATTTTCAAAAATTGCAGAAGAATGGTGGGATCCAACAGGTAAATTTAAGCCTTTACATGAATTTAACCCTATTAGAATAAAATATATAAAAGATAATTTGATTAAATACTATAAAATAAAAAATAATAAAAAACCTCTTAATGGTATAAAAATTTTAGATATAGGATGTGGTGGAGGTTTGTTGTCTGAGCCTTTAGCAAGATTAGGTGCAAAAGTTACAGGAATTGATCCATCGAAAACTAATATAAAAATTGCAAAACAACATTTAAAAAAAAGTAAGCTTAATATTAAATATTATAATTTTTCTCCTGAAAAATTTAAAACAATTAATAAATTTGATGTAATATTAAATATGGAAATTGTTGAACATGTTGAAAACGTTGAAATATTTATTAAAGAAAGTTCAAATTTTTTAAAAAAATCAGGATTAATGTTTATCGCAACTTTAAACCAAACATTAAAATCTTATTTATTTGCAATAATAGGAGCTGAATATATTTTAAAATGGTTACCAATAGGAACTCATGATTGGCAAAAGTTTATTAAGCCCGAGAATCTTATAAAAATATGTAACAAAAACTCTTTAGATTTAAAGAAAGCCGATGGTATGAATTTTAATCCAATATTTAAAAAATGGAATATTTCTATTGATAAATCTGTAAATTATATTGCTGTATTTAAAAAAAACTAATTTTCATTATCTTTATTATTGATCCATGGAATCATTTCAGTTTTAATACCTTCTTCCTTTAATTCCTTTACCTCCTGTATAGTGGCTTTTCCATAAATTCCCTTATTTATTTTTTTATTATTGTAATGAATTGATCTGGCTTCATAAGCAAAATTATCACCCACAAATTTAAAGTTATCTTCAACAAATTTATTATATTCTTTAAGTTTTGTTTTTATTTTCTTAAATTTTTTTTTATTTTTCTCATGAGATTTATTTTTGGTATTAGCCAAATTTGGTGCCATTACTGATTTTTCTATTTTTGTGGAATTGCAATTTTGACAATTAAGGTGCTTAAGTTTTTTTAATCGATCATATTCTTTCGATGAATTAAACCAACTTTCAAATTCTGATAAACATTTTTTGCATTTTAAACAATATTTAATCATAAATATTTTTAACTTTAAGTTTTATATAATTCTATATAATTAAGATCTATAATCTGCATTAATTTCAATATATTTTTTTGTTAAATCCATTGTATATGCTGTAAAATATTTATTTCCTAAACCAATATCAACTGTAATATCTAAGCTTTCATTTTGCATATATTCGCTTACTATTTCTTCATCATACTCTTCATTTATATTTCCCTTAAAAAAAACTTTAAAAGGTCCTATGTAAATTGATAGCTTTTTTACATCTACATCAGCTTTGCTTTTGCCGATTGCCATCGCAATTCTTCCCCAATTAGGATCCTCTCCTGCTAAAGCTGTTTTTACCAGTGGAGAATTGGCTATAGAGAAACAAATATTTTTTGCTTGATCTTCTTTCTTAGCGTTTTTACAGTTTATACTTATAAATTTAGAAGATCCTTCACCGTCAAATGCAACTCTTTTTGCCAAATTTAATAAAACTTCATGAACAGATTTACGAAAATTTGTTAATTTTGGATCTTTAAAATTTTTTATAGTTGGATTTTTTGCTTTGTTAGTTGAAAAAATGGATACCATATCATTTGTGCTGGTGTCTCCATCACAAGAAATAGCATTAAAAGTAGTTTTAATATTTTCTTTAAGAACATTTTTTAAAATTGTAGAAGACAATGTTGCGTCTGTAAAAACAAACCCAAGTGTTGTTGCCATATTTGGATAAATCATACCTGATCCTTTTGCTATTCCATAGATTTTTATACTACTAGATCCTATTTTACATTCTGACATTGCAAGTTTTGGCTTCGTATCTGTAGTAAGAATGCCCATGGCTGCTTTCATCCAAATTAATTTATTTTGCGTATACTTTATATTTTTAATCAGATTTGGAATTGAATTTTTAATTTTTATAAATGGAAATTTTTCTCCAATAGTTCCTGTGCATGCAAATAGTGTTTCATTAGATTTTACTTCGTTTGGATATTCATCATCCAAATTTTGTTTTTCTGAAAGTTGTTTTGACAAATCATAAGAAAGTTCCTTAATAGCATTAAATCCTTTTGCCCCAGTCAAAGCATTAGCATTTCTAGTATTAATCATTAAAGCGCTTACATTTTTTGACTTAACTTTCAAATTCCACTTTATATTTTCTGAAACTATTTTTGATTGAGTAAATACTGATGCATGGCTAGCACCATCTCTAAAATAAAATAATACCAAATCGTCTCTTTTTTGATCGTATAGTCCAGCACTAACTGTTGAAATAGCTATGCCATCAACGTGTTCTAAATCCTGAAAATCAGCAATTGTTGACCTTTTATTCTTTTCATCAAAGAAGTTGTTTATGCTAAAAACCATGATATTTAAATTAACAAAATAATCACTATATAATCATAATATTTAAAGTAATCAAAATGTTTAATCCACTAAATCTAATTAAAAAGTTAATTAAAGGCGGAAATCAAAAAGAATTAGATCGTATTCAAAAAATAGTAAATAAAATAAATTTTTTAGAAAAGGATATTGAGAAGATGGATAACTCTGATTTTCCTAAAAAAACAAAAATTTTTATTGAAGAATTAAAGAACGGAAAAAAATTTTCAGAAATTTTACCAGAGGCATTTGCTTTGGTTAGAGAGGCCTCTAAAAGGACAAGGAAAGAAAGGCATTTTGATGTACAATTAATTGGTGGGGTGGTTCTTCACGAAAATAAAATTTCAGAAATGAAAACTGGCGAAGGCAAAACTTTAACTATTGTACTTGCAGCTTATTTAAATGCTCTAGAAAAAAAAGGTGTTCACATAGTAACCGTAAATGATTATCTGGCTAAAAGAGATAGTCAAAATATGGGCATCATTTATAATTTCTTGGGTTTAGAGTGTGGTTATATTAATACAGGCCAAACAGACGAGGAAAGAAAAGATAATTATTCTAAAGATATAACTTACGCTACTAATAGTGAATTAGGATTTGATCATCTTAGAGATAACATGAAATTCTCAGAACAAGAAAAAGTACAGAGAAAATTCAATTATGCAATTGTAGATGAAATTGATTCTTGTTTAATTGATGAAGCTAGAACACCTCTTATTATATCTGGAGCGGCAGAAGATAAAACAAGCCAATATATTGCGGTCGATAAATTAGTTAAAAATTTGAATAAAGATGATTTTGAAATTGACGAAAAAGATAAAAATATTTTACTAACAAATAAAGGAATTGATAATTTAGAAAAAATATTTTCGAATGCTAAAATTTTAAAAAATAATAATTTTTATGATCCTGAAAATTTACATTTAGTTCATCATGTAAATCAAGCATTAAAGGCAAACCATTTATTTCAGAATGGTAGAGATTACATTGTTAAAGATGAAAAAATTATAATAATAGATGAACAAACTGGTAGGCAGTTGCCAGGAAGAAGATTTGGAGATGGGTTGCATCAAAGCTTGGAAGCAAAAGAAAAGTTATTTGTAAATGCAGAAAATCAAACCCTTGCTTCGATTACTTATCAAAATTTTTTTAAACTTTATTCAAAACTTTCAGGATGCACTGGTACTGCCCAAACTGAGTCTCAAGAATTTTTTGAGATATACAATCTTCCAGTCGTTTCAATTCCAACTAATAAAAAAATGATCAGAAAAGATTGGAATGATCAAATATTTAGAACAAATAAAGAAAAAGACAATGCAATTGTTGAAAAAATAATTGAATGCAACAAATTAGAGCAACCTCTTCTCATATTTACAGCAAGTATAAATAAATCAGAACATTATTCTAAATTGTTAGAAAAAAAGAATATTGAACATATAGTGCTCAATGCAAAAAATCATGAAAAAGAAGCTGAAATAATAGCAAATGCAGGAAGAAAAAACTCAATAATTATTACTACAAGCATTTCCGGTAGAGGCGTTGATATTAAGTTGGGTGGTCAAGATGAAAATCAGAAAGAAGCGATAAAAAAAATTGGTGGTTTATTCGTGATTGGAACGGAAAGAATGGAAAGTAGAAGAGTGGATAATCAAGCTAGAGGAAGATCTGGAAGACAAGGGGACGAAGGTAATTCAATATTCTTTGTAAGCCTTGAAGATGATTTAATGAGGATTTTTGGATCTGAATCTATGAATAATATTTTAGAAAAACTCGGACTAAAAGATGGAGAAAGTATTGACCATCCATGGATAAACAAAGCTATAGAAAGAGCACAACAAAAAGTAGAGGCAAGAAACTTTGATATCAGAAAGACTTTATTAAAATTTGATGATGTATTAAATGATCAAAGGAAAGTAATTTTTGGTCAAAGAAATAACGTAATAAATAGTAAAAATGCCAATATATTTGCTGATGACTTTCTTGTTGAAATTATCGATGATTTAAAGGAAGCAAAAAATAAAAATTTAGCAAATGTGAATTCAAATATATTTTTAAATAAATTTAAACCCTTGTTTGGCAAGTCTTTTAATCGGGATGAAATGAATAAGTTAGTTAATTCTAATGATGATGTTTTTGAGGAATTAATTAATCAAAAATTTTTAGAAAAAAGAAACGAAAGAATTAAATATTTAAAAGAAGAACGTGCTATTGAAATTGAAAAAAGAGTTTTTTTACAAATAATAGATGAAAATTGGAAGTTGCATATACAATATCTTGAACAGCTAAGACAAGTTATAGGATTAAGATCTTTTGGCCAAAGAGATCCTTTGATCGAATATAAAAAAGAATCTTTTATTTTATTTGAAAATTTACTTATTAAACTTAAATCTGATTTGATTACCTTCTTAATAAATATGAAAATTGTTGATAATTCTGAAGATGATAAAAACTTTGAAAAAGAAAAAAAAAATAAATTAAAAGAGTTATCAACAAAAAAAATTGGAAGAAATGAACTTTGCCCTTGTAACTCAGGAAAAAAATATAAACATTGTCATGGTTCAATACAATAAAATGATAGATAATGTTATTAATATAATAATTAAAACGCTAGATAAAATAATGTTCTGACTTTTCTTGAGCTTGGATAAAACTATTTCTATTATTGAAAGTTTTTCTGAAAGAGTAGTTTGTGTCGTAAATCCTTTACTCCTTCCAATTGACAAAAATTTATTTTTTCTGTGATTTAAAATTTCATTCTTTTCCATATCATCAAAAAATTCTAAATTTTTTTTTATAGAAATTCTTACACTATCTAAAATTAAATCTGTGTCTCTATGAGCTCCACCTATGGGCTCTGGTATGATCTCATCAATAATATTAAGATTCAAAAGATCTTTTGATGATAATTTCATCGCTTTAGATGCTTCTAAAGTTTTTTTTGGATCTCTCCAAAGTATTGTAGCGCATCCTTCTGGCGAAATTACAGAAAAAATTGCATTCTGAAGCATCAAAACTCTATTTGATGATGCTAGTGCTATTGCTCCTCCTGAACCACCTTCTCCTATAATTATGGATATTGTTGGTACAGTTAATTCCATACAACATTCAATAGACTTTGCTATAGCCTCTGCTTGACCTCTTTCTTCAGCGCCAACACCAGGATATGCTCCAGGAGTATCTATAAAGGAAATTATTGGAATTCTAAATTTATCTGCAAGTTTCATTAATCTTATTGTTTTACGATAACCTTCAGGCCTCATCATTCCAAAATTTCTCTCAATCCTTGACTCTAAATTTTCTCCTTTTTCTTGACCTATAATTAGAATAGATTTGTTATTAAATTTTCCAAAACCTGCAATTACTGACTTGTCCTCTCCATAAAATCTATCTCCTGATAATGGTAAAAAATCTTCAAATAAATTGTCAATAAAATATTTTGCTTTTGGTCTATCTTCATGTCTTGCTACCAAAGCTGTTTGCCAAGGATCCAGATTAGAATAAATATTTTTGAGTTGTTCATCGATTTCATTCTGTACTTTAGAAATTTTATTAGTATCAACTTCAGACAAACCTTCTTGATTATAAGGATCTTTTAATTTATCTAACTCTTGTTCAAGAATTTTAATATTGTTTTCAAAATTTAAGTAATTTTTCATAAATTGCTTAATTATTACAGTTGTTTATAAACGTAAAATAGGCAATAAAATGTTCAAATTTTAACATTGTTAATTTATAATTAAAAATAAAGTTATTTAAATGAAAAAAAAAGAACAATATATAAAAATTAATAACCTATCTGTTTCCAAAATTATATATGATTTTATAAATAACGAACTTTTAAAAGGAATTTCGATAACAAAAGTGAAGTTCTGGAATGATTTTAGTCAAGCTACTAAAGAATTAGTGCCAAAAAATAAAAAACTACTTGAAATAAGAGAAAAATTACAAAAATCAATTGATGCTTATCATTTAGAAAGAAAAGATAAAAAGTTAAATTTAAAAGCTTACACAAAGTTTCTAAAAAAAATTGGTTATCTTAAAAGAACTGGTTCAAATTTTAAAATTGTTACAAAAAATGTAGATAAAGAAATATCAAGTATATCAGGTCCACAGTTAGTTTGTCCTATTTCTAATGCTAGGTTTTTATTAAATGCTGCAAACGCAAGATGGGTTAGTTTATACGACAGTTTATATGGAACTGATATAATTCCTGAAACTCATGGAGCTTTGAGAGGCAAAACTTACAACCCAATTAGAGGAAAGAAAGTTATAGAATATGCACGTTCTCTATTAGATAAATTTATACCTTTAGAAAATGGCAGTTGGAAAAATTTAGATATAATTCCGAATGTTAAAAAAAATCAAATAAACTTAAAACTAAAAAACCCTAAACAATTTGTAGGATATAATAAAAAATTAAATAAAATATCATCTCTTTTATTTGTAAATAACAATCTTCATATTGATATTTTATTTGATCAAGCTGGTGATTTAGAAATTAACAATCCTGAAGGCAATCAAGATAAAATAAAAATCCACGATATTTTTTTAGAATCTGCAATTTCTACTATTTGTGATCACGAAGATAGTGTTGCTGCAGTAGACGCAGAAGATAAAATTATTGGATATAGAAATTGGTTGGGCTTGATGAAAGGAAATTTAAAAGTAGAATTTTCAAAAAAAGGAAAAAAAATTTCAAGAAGTTTAAATGATGATCGAACATATATTTCCAAAAAAGGAAAAAAATTCAATTTACATGGACGATCATTATTATTAAATAGAAATGTTGGTCATTTAATGACCAATCCTTCAATACTTTTACAAGATGGCTCTGAGTGTCCTGAGGGAATAATTGATGCTTTTGTAACGTCTCTTGCTTGCCTCCATGACTTTAAAAAAAGGGGGAATTCAAGAACAAATTCGATTTATATTGTTAAACCTAAAATGCATGGCCCAGAAGAATGTAAATTTACCAATTTAATTTTTGATAAAGTTGAAAAAACCTTAGGTTTAAAAAAAAATCAAATACTTTGTGGTATAATGGATGAAGAAAGAAGAACTTCTGTTAACTTAAAAGAATGCATTAGAGTTTTAAAAAATAGAGTATTTTTTATTAATACTGGTTTTTTAGATAGAACTGGGGACGAGATTCACACATCAATCGAAGCTGGTCCAATGATTTTCAAAGGAGATATGAAATCTTCAAAATGGATAACAGCATATGAAAATAATAATGTTGATATAGGAATTGCATGTGGATTTTCTGGTAAAGCACAAATAGGAAAAGGCATGTGGGCAATGCCAGACATGATGAAAGATATGATGAAACAGAAAATTAGTCATCCTTTATCTGGTGCAAATTGTGCATGGGTGCCATCACCTACTGCCGCAGCATTACACTCTATCCATTATCATGCAATTAATGTGTATGCTAAACAAAACGAATTATTAAAAAGAAAACCAGCCAAACTTTCAGACCTTTTAACAATTCCTGTAGCTATAAAACCTAACTGGTCAAGTGAAGAAATTAATAAAGAGCTGAAAAATAATGCTCAAGGAATTTTAGGTTATGTAGTTAGATGGATTGATCAATCTGTTGGATGCTCAAAAGTACCTGATATCAATGGTATTGGATTAATGGAAGATAGAGCTACATGTAGAATAAGCAGTCAGCATATAGCTAATTGGTTACATCATGGAATATGTAGTAAAAAACAAGTTTTAGAAATTATGAAAAAGATGGCAAAAGTTGTTGATATGCAAAACCTAAAAGATCCTAATATGAAAGGTCAGTCTCCATACCAAACAATGGGAGGAAATTTTGATAAATCTATTGCATTCAAAGCTGCTTGTGATTTAGTTTTTCACGGTAAGTCTCAACCTTCGGGTTATACAGAACCTTTGCTTCATTTTAATAGACTTATGAAAAAATCAATCTGATTTTGAATTTAATCCTTTTCTATTTTTAAATGCAGAAATTAATGTACCATCATCTAAACTTTCAATTTCTCCTCCCACAGGTAACCCTTGTGCAAGTTTTGAAATTTTAACATTAATATTTTTAAAGCTATCTTGAATATAAAATGCAGTTGTCTGACCTTCTACTGTAGCACTTGTTGCCAAAATTACTTCTTCTATTTTATTTTTTTTTACTCTTTCAATCAAAGAGTCTAAAAGTAAATCTTCTTTTCTTTTAAAATTTGAATTTGATAATGTTCCTCCAAGAATATGGAAATATCCTTGAAAAATACTAGAACTTTCAATGGTCCACTGATCTGCAATATTTTCAACTACACATATTTTATTATATTTTTTTGAATTGTTTTCACAATTATTACAAATTGAAATGTTAGATTTTAAAGAACCACAGTTTTTACATCTTGCTACATTCTTATATGTTTCACTTAATGTTTGAGTTAATGGTTTCAATAATTCTTGGCGATTATTGATTAATTTAAGTATTATTCTTTTGGCTGACTTTGGTCCTAATCCTGGCAACTTAGAAATTAGTTTAATTAGATTATTTATTTCTTGGATATTCTGCATAAAATTAAATAGGCCATTTAAATCCAGGTATACCAAAACCACCTGTTGCTTTAGAAATTTCTTCTGAAGTCTTCGTTTTAAGTTGACTCTTCGCATTTGTGTGAGCAGCTTTTATTAAATCAATTATGATAACTTTTTCTTCTTTTAAAATTTCGTTACTAAAATATAAATCAATAAGTTCACCTTCGCCATTTAAGGTAACCTTTACTGCATCTCCTCCAGATGATCCTATAACAGTAATTTTTTTTATATTCTCTTGACTCTCTTTCATTTTGGCCTCAACTTCTTTTGCTTTATCTAAAATTTTACTAAAATCATTCATCTTTTTGTTTCTTGTTTATTTTAACATCTATCAATTCTGCATCGGGTAAAACTTCTAATATTTTTTTGTAAATTTCATTTTCTTTAAAATTATCAAAAATTTTATCTTTATTAATCTGAATCTCTTTTTTTTTTGAGATTTGTCCTTCTTTTTTTGAAAGCAAAATTATCCATCTTTGATTTGTCCATTCATAAAGTTTATTGGATAATTCTTTTATAAAATTTTTATCTAGATTTTCATTAAAACTTATTTCAATTTTACCTTGGGAAAAAGATACAAGATTAATATTAGACTCTAGCTCATATTTTAATTTTATTTCTTTTTTTTTTAAACATAAATTAATTAAATCTTCAAAACTATTAATTAATAATTCTTTAGTAATATCTTGAGATTTTAATTTTGGATCTTTTTTATCTTTTTGACTAATATTTTTAATCTGATCAATAGTTTTAGAAGCTAATGATATTTTTTTTTCACTAGTTATATTGTTAAGTGGATCTTTATTTATGAATTGATCTGTAAAATTTTCTTTCTTAAAACTTTTTAAATACATCAATCTAACTAGAAACATTTCAACAAATAAATTTGGATTTGCAACTATATCCAATTCTTCAATAGCATTTATTGTGAATTGCCAAAATAAAATTATATCTTTAGCTTCAACTTCTTTAGAAATATTATTTATTTCGTTAAACTCTTCATCATTTAATGAAAAATTATTTCCATCCAATTTTAAAGATGTAATATTTTTCATAAAATATAATATCTCTAAAAAATCATTTAAAAAAATCTTAGGTTCAACGCCGCCTTCATATATTTTTCTATATAGATTTATCACTTCTTCTTCATTACCTTTGAATAAATCTTTAGATAATTTGATTAATGAACTTTTATCAAAATAGCCATATATTTTTTGTGCCTTGGTTAAATCTAATTCTTCACCCACATTATTGCTCATTAATCCTCGGTCTAATAAAGACAAAGCATCTCTTACCGATCCTTCTGAAATTTTAACTATTAATTTAATTACATCGTCAGTTGCTTTTCCATTTTCTTTCTGCATAATTTTTTTAATATATTGAAATAATTGCTCTGATTTTATTCTTGATAAATCAAATCTCTGACATCTTGAAAGAACAGTAACAGGAATTTTTTTTACCTCGGTTGTTGCAAAAATAAATTTTAAATATTTTGGTGGCTCCTCTAAAGTTTTAAGCAAAGCATTGAATGCTTGCTTGCTTAGCATGTGAACTTCATCTATTATGAATATTTTATACTTTGCTGATGTGGGGCCATATCTAGAAAATTCGATTAAATCTCGTACATCATCAACTCCTGTTTTGCTAGCTGCATCCATTTCTAAAACATCAATATGATTTGAATTAATTATAGATTCACAGTGTAAACAAAACTTACTTTTGCATAAGTTATCTGCTCCATTTTCACAATTCAAAGCCTTAGCAACTATTCTGGCAATAGTTGTTTTTCCTACCCCTCTTATACCTGTAAATAAATAGGCATTAGCCAATTGATCAAATTTAATAGAATTATGTATAGTTTCAGTAATAACTTCTTGTCCAATCAAATCTTCAAAAACTTGAGGTCTATATTTTAAAGCTAATACTTTTGAGTTTTTAGTCATTGTTAATAAGGAGACCAACCAACCTGGAAAATACTCATTACCCTTGCTCTTTTTCAAGCCTGGGGGAGTTCATGGTAACTCCAC
>MDSV01189670.1_pt1 | contig 17274 bp, 17 predicted proteins | sample 810851 | NCBI WGS metagenome assembly MDSV01 (sample SAMN05326640, study PRJNA326480) | marine metagenome | isolation source: seawater | place: Atlantic Ocean: North East | collected 2012 | reverse complement strand
TCTTTAATTTCAAGTGAAACAAAGCTAATGATTTTCGGGAAAATACAAGCAACAAAATGTGACCAAGAATTAGAACCTACCCCACAAAGATTTAATCCAGTTGAATATTTTCTTTCATGAAAAGCCATAGAAGCCAAGATCCTTTCATTTTCATTAATTTTCAAAATATCTTCATCTAAGAAGATTTCTTGAGTTGACTCGATATGTTTATCCTTATTGAAAAATACTTCATCGCCTAGTCTTATTAAATCTGAATTTGGACTAATAGAAGCATCAGAAAACTTGAAGAAATTAATCTCTCTACTTTTAACTTTTAGATAGAATTCTTCAGAAAGATCATAAACTCTCACTGCTTTTAAACTCTCTAGTGTCTCTTTTTTTATTTCTTTAATTTTAAATTTATTAAGATCATCTTTACCCATCCTCCTAAATTCTTTCACGTAGGCAAGTTTCTTAACTTGTCCATAATCTAAGCTATAGATAATTTCACTATAAAAGGAAGGATATTTTTTTTTAAAAAATAAGAAGAGTTTTGATCTAAAGAAGAAACGTGAAAAAAAAATTATGCTGAAAATCGCTATTCTTCTTATATAGATCATTTATCACCAATTTCGCTGTTTATTCGGTTGATATTAATACCGCCGGCAAAATTCAAAGCTTTTTGAGACCCTACCATGCCAGTTATTTTCGGTGATAATCCAATAATTCTTAATTTATTTCTCAAGTTAATGGGCATTTTCTCTAGAATCCATGATCCAAAACCACCCTGCTCCAGATGATCTTCTACGGTAATTATTTTTTTATAATGACCGATTTTTTCAAATTCGAGTTGCGAGTCTATTCCCCATATTGGGCAGGTAAAAATATCTACATCTTCCGGAATTTTTTTTGATTTCTTGAATTCCATAATATCCTGAATCGTAGTTCCAGTTGTAATTATTGCAGTCGTATTTGAATTTGAGTTGTGAATTTCCCTTAGCTTGCCAGGAGATTCGATTTCATTAAGTCCTGAAATTCTTTTTTCTCCAGTTTTACCTAACCTAAGATAAGAGGGTGATTTATTCTTACACAGAAAATCTAGACAAATTTTTACTTCGTTAGGGTCGCCAGGAGAAAAAATTTTCATATTTGGTAAAACTCTCATAAAGGAATAATCCTGAACAGCATGATGAGAATAACCAAGATTTCCGTATGACAAGCCTCCGCCAACAGAAACAATAGTCACATTTTGGTTGTGATAACAGAAATCATTTCTTATCTGCTCAGCGCACCTAAAAATAGGAAAATTTGCAATAGAATAAACAAAAACGTGAAATCCCTCAGATGCTAAGCCAGATGCTACACCTATCATATTTTGTTCTGCTACACCCAGGTTATAGAACCTATCAGGAAATTTTTTTTCAAAATTCTCCACAACTCCATATCCCAAATCTCCCACCAGAAGACAAATGGATTCGTCTCTCTCAGCCAGTTTGATTAAATGCCTTATGAATTCATTTCTCATTATTAATATTCAATTCGTTAAGGGCTAATTTGAGTTCTTCTTTTGATGGAGATTTATAATGCCAGGAAACATTATTTTCCATGAAGGAAACTCCTTTGCCTTTAGTGGTGTGTGCTATAACAGCTAACGGTTTATGATTTTTTTTATTTAAAGATTTTCTTATTTCTTCATGATCATGACCATCTATCTCCACAACAGTCCATCCAAAAGATTCTAACTTATCACGTAAGGGTTCTAGCTGAAGAGTGGCTTCGATTGTATCTAGACTCTGTAACTTATTGTAATCAATTATTGATACTAAATTTTTAAGGTTATGATGTGAGGCAAACATAAAAGCCTCCCAATTTGAACCCTCATCTAATTCACCATCACTCAAAAGAACATATGTTCTCCATTTTTTATTTTTAATTTTTGCAAATAGTGCTTTTCCTACACCAAAAGGCAATCCATGACCTAGTGCTCCGGTTGAAAACTCTACACCTTCAACATGATGACTTATGTGATTCATTAACCAAGAATCATCTTCTCCGTAGGTTTCAAGGCTATCTTTGTTTATGAAACCCACCTCCGCTAAAACGGAGTATATTGCGACACATGCATGCCCCTTACTTAAGATGAATCTGTCTCTGGTTCGAGATTTAGCATCCTCGATATCGTACTTCATAATATCTGCATAGAGAACGGCGACAATATCCGTTATTGATAAAGCGCTTGCTATATGAGAAGCACTCGCTTTATGAACCATCTTCAAAGAGTTTTTTCTTATTGAAGTTGCAAGAGATTTTGAATCCATCTGAATAATTCTAATGGCTTAGAATCAAGTAGACAAAGATTAATGTTTAACTTGATATATATTTTTTTATGAGTGAACACACCTTAGTAATTTCGCTTTCTTTTAAATTGTGCCCGCTAGGTAAATTAATTCCTCTTGACCCAATGAACTCAGCATTAGGATTTACACAATCAGATTTCCACATAGGATATTTGCTTATGGTTGGAAAGACTGGTCTAGAGTCAACACCATCTTGTTTTAACCTAGATATCATTTCATCTCTAGTAATTTTAACTCCTTCTTGAAGAACTATGGATGTCATCCAATAAATACTATGCGCCCAATCTGCCTCTTCATTAAGTGATAAAAGAGGAATATCCTTTAGATTTTCTTTATAGATCTTAAATATTTCTCTTTTCCTATCAATAAGTTCATCAAGCCTCTCAAATTGAGCTAAGCCTAAAGCAGCTTGAATATTGGACATTTTATATTTGTAGCCAATGGTCTCTATCCAAAAAGTCTTATTTGGATCAGTGCTTCTACCATGCTCAGAATATTGCTTGATTTTTGAAAAAACCTCTTCGTCATCTGTAAGAACTATTCCTCCTTCACCAGTCACCATCATTTTTGCACCCTGAAAACTAAAAACAGATACGTCTCCGAATGTTGAGCAATAATCATTTTTGAATTTTGCTCCTATCGCAGGAGCTGCATCTTCAAGAACTTTAAGTTTATATTTTTCAGCTAAGTACATTACTCCTTCCATATTAGATGGATGTCCATAAAGGTGAACTGGCATGATAGCTTTTGTTTTATTGGTAATTTTGCTTTCTGCGGATTCAATATCTATAGTCCAAGTATCTTTATCAACATCAACGAAAATGGGCTTTGCACCCAAATAAAAAGGGGCTGATGCAGTTGCTACCCAAGTTAACTCCGGGACAATCACCTCATCGCCTTCTCCTATTCCCAGCGCTCTAATTCCCATGTGCATTCCACCTGTGCAAGATGAAGTAAGCAATGCAAATTTTTTATTAAATTTTTCCTTAAATGCGGATTCTAATTTTACTAAATAAGAGTTCCAGTTCTCATTCCATCCATTCTTGACAGCATCATTAACATATTCAATTTCTTTATTGGTGATTGACGGCCCAGCAGTAAGAATCATAAAAATTAATTATAGTTATTCAAAAAGTCATTAATTGTTTCATGCAATCTGCTAAACATATCTTTCGTTAGTCCATGATGCACTGGAAGTAGCACTCCTCTTTCCATTACTTCATTAGTATGTGTATAACCTAAATCATTTACTTTGAAATTCCTATCCTTCATCATAGGCTGTTTCATAATATTTCCAGTAAAAACTACTCTTGTTTGTATGTTCCTCTCCTCCAAATAAATCTGAAAATCTTTTCTGGAGAAAGGTGAATTTTCCTTAATGATAATAGGAAAAGCTAGCCAAGCAGAATCAATATTATCGTGCTGAACTGGATTAATAAAAAAATCACTATGAGAAGAAAAGAATTCTGTCTGTTTCAGAAAGTTTGATTTTCTAATATCAATATTGTTTTGAAGTTTATTTAGCTGAGCCAAACCAAAGGCTGCTCCGAGTTCATTACCTTCTAAATTATAACCTACTGTTTCAAATACAAACTTTGCATCGTAGGCAATGCCTTCAAGATTAATGTTAAATCTATTCTCTATAGCTTCGCTTCTTTCATCAAATAGAGAAGAGCTTCTACCCCATGATCTTAATAGTTTTGACTTTTCCATTACTTTCTTATCATTAATTGCAAGTGCTCCTCCATTTCCAGCGCAATTTATAATATGCGAACCATAAAAGCTTGTTATAGACATATCTGAATAAGCCCCTGAATGAACTCCATCAATTTTTCCACCAAGCGTATCGGCAGAGTCCTCTATGACAATAAGATTATTTTTATCGGCTATTTTTTTTATTTCCGGCCAATTACATAAATTACCCATTAAATTAGGAGCTAATATCGCAACGGTTTTATCCGTAATTAGATCTTCAATTTGATTAACATCAATGCAGTAAGTATTTTTTTCTATATCTGCAAATACAGGAATTAAATTATTTTTTAATAGACATCCTACCGATGTAGAAAAAGTTAAAGCAGGAGTAATTACTTCGGAGCCTTGCGGAAAGTTAAATGCTTCTACCCCTATGTAAAGAGCTGAGGATCCAGAATTTACATAAAGGCAATGGTTTTTATCGAATAATTCTGCTATTTTTTTCTCAAATTGCCTTGAGTAATTCCCCATTTGGGTAGACTCGTTAAGACATTTAACAACTGCATCAATTTCCTCTTTTCCATAAACAGTTTTTGCATATGAAATTTGTTCAATATTTGTCATATTTTCATTATATTTGCATTAAAAGGAAGAATATTCATCAATCTCTTTTAATGAATATTCTTGCATATCATTGTTTGAGGACGAATGATGATGCCATTGATAAATTTTTTCAAGAGTTTTTTCTAAATCGTATTTTGGATTCCAAGCTAATAATTTTTCAGCTTTTTGTGTATTTAGTTTTAAGATTTTAGACTCATGAGGATTCGAAGAAAGATCTTTCTCCCATGAAGGATCTTTAAAATATTTTGAAAGATTTTCAATTATCCAAGACACTTTTTTTTCTCCTTTATTTGAGGGCCCAAAATTAAATGAAGTAGAGAATTTATTTGGCTCATGGAATAGTTTTTCTGCTAGAACTAGGTATCCGAGACAAGGCTCTAAAACGTATTGCCAAGGTCTGATAGAATCAGGATTCCTTATAGTCAAAGTTTCATTGATTGAAAATGATCTTAATGCATCTGGTATTAATCTGTCATCTGACCAATCACCTCCTCCTATTACATTTCCTGCCCTTGCAGAGGCAACTCCGATATCTTGTTCCTTGAAATATGAATGCATGAATGAATATGTAACAATTTCTGCACATGCTTTACTAGCACTATATGGATCTTTTCCTCCAAGTGGATCTGATTCTTTGAAGGCAATGCTTAAATCATTATTTTCATAACACTTATCAGTAGTAATAACTATGACTGCCCTCAAAGTATCAATGTCCTTAAGAGAATTTAGTAAGTTAGAAGTTCCAATAATATTAGTATGAAACGTTTCCATAGGTTCTTGATATGACCTACGAACCAAAGGTTGTGCTGCTAAATGAAAAACAATTTCTGGTTTAAAAAGATTAAGACTTTTTAGAAGTTTTTTTTCATCTCTGATGTCTCCTATCTGAGAATCTAAAACAGAACTTAGATTGGTTGATGAAAAAAAAGATTGAGGCTTATCTGGAAGTAAAGAATATCCCTTTACTTCTGCCCCCATTTTAGAAAGCCATAGACTTAACCAACCTCCCTTAAACCCAGTATGTCCAGTGATAAAAACTTTTTTACTTTTCCAAAATTCTGTATTCATTTGAAAAAATTATTTCCAAATTTTCCATGGAGCATTGCCAGAAGACCATAAATCTTCTAGTTTTAATTTATCTCTTAAGGTGTCCATAGGTTGCCAAAATTCATCATGTTGATAAGCCATCAAATTTCCTTCAGTTGCCAGTTCTCTCATCGGTGATTGTTCCCAAATACATCCATCGCCGTCTATTTTGCTTAACACTGAAGGACTTAAAACAAAGAAACCACCATTAATGAAACCACCTTCACCTTTCGGTTTTTCTTCAAAATTTGTGACAGCATTTTCACTTATTTCTAGAGAGCCAAATCTACTAGGAGGATGAACAGCAGTAACGCTTGCACTTTTCCCATGGTTGTTGTGAAACTTGATAAGCTCATCTAATTTTACGTTCGATAAACCATCGCCGTAAGTCATGCAAAATGATTCCTCTTTCTCAACAAGACTCTTAATCTTTAAAAGCCTACCTCCTGTCATAGTAAACTCCCCAGTATCGACTAAAGTGATTTTCCAGTTTTCAGACCTTTTTTCTAGAATATCTATACTGCCGGATTTAAGATCAAAAATTACATCAGATTGATGTAATAGATAGTTTTTAAAATATTCTTTAATGGCATACCCTTTATATCCACAGCAGATAATAAAATCGTTCAGACCATAGTGAGAATAAATTTTTAATATATGCCAAAGAATAGGCTTACCACCAATTTCAATCATAGGCTTTGGCTTATGATCAGTTTCTTCGCTGATTCTAGTTCCAAGTCCACCCGCTAGTATTACAACTTTCATAGTTACGATTAAGATTTATAGACCAATATACACTAATAGATTGAGAGCTTACTTAAAACCATTAATTGTTTTAATTACCTTTTTAACATCTACCATTTTCATGCCAGGGTAAAGAGGAAGGCTTAAAATTTCTTTTGATATTTTCTTAGCCACAGGGCAAATATTAACTTTACTTTTAAACATTTTTTGCTCGAAAGGAGGTGTTGGATAATGAATGAGAGTCTGAATTCCTTTTTTCTCTAAAAGGGTAACTAGCTCATTTCTTTTTTTCGTTCTAATTACAAACAAATGCCAAGCGTGTTTTACGCCTTTATCAATATGAGGAAGTGATATTGACTCATTCTTTATTTCTTTCAAGTAAGTATTTGCAATCTTAGTTCTTTTTATTATCTCCTCTTCTAATTTAAATAGTTTTACATTTAATATTGCTGCTTGGATTTCATCCAGCCTTGAATTTATTCCATCTTCGCTATGAATATATTTCTTCTTTGATCCATAATTTCTAATCATTAAGGCCATATCTTTAATTTTTTTTTGATTTGTAGTTATCATTCCTCCATCTCCAAAACAACCCATATTTTTGGTGGGATAGAAACTCCAACAAACAACATCTGAAAAAGAGCCAATATAATTTCCCTTATATTTTGCTCCATGAGCCTGAGCGGCATCTTCAATCATTCTTAGGTTATGTTTAACAGCTACTTTTTTTATTTGTTCTAAATTACAAGGCTGACCATATAAATGAACTACGATAACAGCACGAGTTTTAGAAGTTATTGAAGACTCTAAAAGTGATGGATCCATATTGTAAGTTTTCTCTTCTATATCAACTGGTATAGGAATTGCTCCTACATTTCTTACTGCCTGCCAAGTAGCGATGAATGTATGCGATGGAACTAAAACCTCATCTCCTGATTTTATGCCCAGAGCTTTAAGAGAAATTGTTAATGCATCTAATCCATTACCAACGCCTACCGAAAATTTTGCACTAAAAAAAGATGAAAAATTTTTCTCAAACTCTTCAAGTCTAGGGCCTAAAATGAAGTTACCAGAATCAACAACTTCATTTATTTTTTTTGAAATTTCTTTGAGATAAGGTTTATTTACAGAAGGATAGTCAAAAAATTTAATCATCAATCTTTTTAAATTTTAAAAATTCATCGTAATTATAAATATAATCTTCAGAATCAAAAACTGCAGAGGCAAGTACCATGCAAATAGCATCTTTTGAAAAATTCTCTAATTCTCGCCACATCATTTTTGGTACATACAGACCTTTGCTTGGATCTTCTAGAAGAAAAATCTTTTCTTTCTGGCCGTCAGATATTTTAATTCTTACTGACCCTGATAAAGCGATAAATACTTGCTGTAATTCTTTGTGACCGTGGGATCCCCTAGAGGAATCAATAGGAATATTATAAAGATAATAAATTCTTTTAATGTCGAATGGAATATCAATCATCCCTTGAACTATTGAAAGCTTACCCCTTTCATCGATCTTGGTATCAAAATTTATTAATTTAATATCTGATATATCCAACAAAATTACCTATAAATTTTACAATTTTATTTCAAAGAATTGTTGAACTTGGCCCCCGGATCCAAACTCCGTCTTGAATTTATATAGACCTTCATTTAAAAATTTTCCATTATCCTCGGTGCTAGTTCCAAAACTAAAATATTTTTTACCCGATTGTATGCTTTCTTCTATTGTTACATTAAAAAGTAAATCCAAGGCTGAAAATTTTTGTCCGACAGAGTTCGAAGCAATATATTGAGCATGGGTGCAGGTATCTGTCTCAAAAAGAACAAGCCCTGCAATTATATTATTTTCAAGATAAGCAGACTTAAAATTAATATTTTCTGATAGTTCAGTTCCTAGAAAGGTAATTTCTTCTAATGTATGGACAGGTCTTGCCTTATATTTTTGATCCAAATTTTCAGTTAATACTGTCCAGATGGATTTAGCTTCACTTAAACCATCTTTTATTGTTATGTTTGATGATAGCGCCTTCTTGAGAGATCGTTTTCTTCTTGATGAAACTTCATATCTTGCACTCAAGTCAATACATGATGATAAATCACATCTAAATAATGATCCTATATTAGACATGAAATAAATATCCTCTTGACATGGGAGCTTGTGATAGATGCTTGGTATAGATTTATAAATGAATTTTTTAAATCCTTCTTTTTTGAAATATTCCATTGTTAGATTTATTGCTTCGACCATGTTCGAGCCTCTTAGATCTCCATTGTGAACAAAACCCCCATAAGTCAAACCCGGATGACTGCAAATTGTATTTTTTTCTTGCAGATGGTAAGCAGCGGGAAGAAGACCTATTATTTTTTGCTTATTGGTAAAAAAAACAGAACGATCTATAAATCTTTCTTTATGGTAACTGAGAAACTTTCTTGAATGTAAAAAGGTTCCATTTACAGAGTCTTTTATAAAATGATCCCATTCATCCGCTGAAGAAGAGGAAAAGATTTCTAGATTCATTCCACTAATTCCGCTAGAGCGATACCATCTTTTCCAAAATCATTTCCGTTATAAAAAAGCCAAGTTTTTCCCTTAATTGTCACTTCTGCACCATATTCAACTGAATCAGATTCCCAATCTCTATCAGAAACAGTTAAACCTATCTCATTATCTTTTCTTTTCCACACAATCCCATCCTTGGAGGATGCATAGCCCATCCTATAATTTGGAGGATTCCTTTTTCTTATAGAGTAATGCATTCTGTAATCTTCATTCTTCTTATAAACATATGGCCTACCGAAACCATGTTCTTTTTTTTGATCTATATTTAAAACAACCTGACCTTTTTTTGGCCAATTTATTCCATCATCAGATTCAATGTATCTAAGATCATAAATAGGCATTTCTTTGCCATTTATATTTTCCCAACTTTCACCTGCTACGTACCACATTTTAAATATATCTTTCTCTTTAATAACAAATGGCCCCCCTCTAATATTACTCTCATGGTCGCTTCTTTCTAAAATGGGACAATCAGAAAACCTGTTAAAAGAAATTCCATTATCTTCGCTTATAGCTAGTCCTGTTAAAAGTCTATATCTAATATTTTTACAGATTTCAAAACCAACATAATATAAATAAAGAGTATTTTTAGAAATTCTCACAATGGATGTTTGAAAAACTCCGTTATCATCGAATGATCCGGGTCTTCCTACGTCAAGCACTACTTTATTATGCTCTTTAGTAATCTTAGACGGATTTTTAGGATCTACTTCGATAAAACCTATTCGCCCAACGTTATCTTTATCTCTACTTTGATAGTAAATTCTTAAAGTATCTTCATTAATGATTAAAGGTGTAGGGCATGTAGCATGTGAAAAAGACCAGGATAGATTTGTATTTGGCTTCCATATGATTCCATGCTTAATCCAATCCATAATTATTCTTCTATTTTGAAGAGATCCAAAGAGGATATTTTTTCCGGTTCAGGTTGATTAGTCTTAAAAAAAGATCCATCTTTCGTATCTTTCATGATACTAAAATTAGGACCAATCCAGTTATCTTTACCGATAGAAACATTATTAGCTATAGTTGAGTTAACTCCCAAGAATGAGTTCTCACCAATTTCACAATATCCAGAAATGCATACATGAGAGGAGATAAATGAATTTGCTTTGATATTAGAATGATGACCGATATGATTACCACTCCACATTAAAACATTGTCTCCGATTTCCACATATGGCTGGACAGTATTATCCTCAAAAATAAAAAGGTGTTCGCCTAGTTTCACATTATCCCAAACAAAAGCTTTTGAGCTTATATAAGATGCAAGAGAATAGCCTTTTATCTTAGATTCATTAGCTAATCTAGTTCTCAGCCTATTCAATTTCGTATAAGTGGCAGCAACATAAACAGAATGATTTTTTGGCGAAAATTGTTTTTCTAAATCATTGAAATCAATTAATGGTAAGTTTTCAAAATTATCGCTATTTACAAAATCACTTTCAACAGCAAAAGATACTACTTTGTAATCTGAGTCTTTCTCAAAATATTCTTTTGCGATTTGGGCAAACGCTGTGTTGCCTATGATGATTAAATTCTTTCTCATTTAGTTTAAATAGTCAGGGCTTGTAGACAATTATATCTTCTCTTCTATTGTGCATAGGCAGAAATTTTGATTGTGGCACAACATATGCATCGAAACCTTTGGCTCTAAAGCTAAATACTAAATTTTTGATTGTATCGTCATCGATAAAATTGGCGCCAGAAGAAGAATCAATTATGTCAGGAAGATCTGAAGTCTTCATAAAAGACTTATGAAAATTAATGCCAGCCTCTGAAGAAAAAAATCTATTTCTCTTTGAGATATTTGGTATGTCGCCTATTAGAAGCGTCCCATCATGATTAAGTAAAAAACAACAGGTATTTACAAAATCTTCTATTTTTTCTGCGGCATATATGTAATGAAGTACGCTATAACAAAGGATAGAATCATATTTTTCTTGGAAGTTATCTTGATTAATGCAATCAGGGAAAAAACCATTTATTTTTTGTATGCTTTTATTGTCTGGTAATAATTTCAGCATTTCTGATGAATCTATTAATGTAACAAATTGATTTTTCTTCAAAGATTCATTTATGATTTTTTTTGGGAGATCAGAACATCCTGGGCCAATATCAAGAAAACTGGACTTATTTTCTGAAAGTCTCGGTAATTTACTGAGGATATCTTCATAAATAGCAATATCATATCCCTCTCTATATGAGTCTGGAAAACCAATCTTTTCGTAATCAGATAAAGATGTATCTTTAGCTAATCTTTTGAACATTTCAAAACTTAAGCCATCAAATGCTTTTTTCATAACTATCTATTTTCTCTAATATGTACCTTGAATATTCATTCACTGGATAATTCTTAAGGTTTTGCTTAACCTGCCTGATTGAAATCCAATCATTTTCTATCCCAATTTCTTCTAGACAAGCAATCATTAGACCTTGGCGATTTTCTATTGTCTCTACAAATTGACTGGCTCTCATAAGGTCACTAAAAGTTCCCATATCTAACCAAGCAATTCCTCTTCCTAGAGAAATATTATTTAATTTTTCTTTTTCAAGGTATTTATTATTTAAATCGGTAATTTCCAACTCATTTCTTTGCGATGGAGTAAGGCTTTTTGCTTCATTAACAACTTCTTCATCGTAAAAATATAATCCAGTTACAACATCATTACCTATAAACTTTGATGGCTTTTCAATGATTTTTAATGGAATTCCTTTCTTGTCAAGGGAAACGACTCCAAATTCACTTGGGTTTTTAACGGTTTGAGAAAATATAGTTGCACCAATATTATTTTTGGCCTCAATTAACTTTGACTTGAGGTTTGAACCAAAGAAAAAATTATCTCCTAAAATTAAACAGCAAGGTTTATTTTCTATGAATTCTTCTGCAATGATAAAGGATTCAGGTAAACCATTAGGTTTTTCCTGTATCTTGTACTCGATACTTACACCGAATTTATTTCCATTGCCAAGAAGATTTTTGTAACTCGAGATATGCTCTTTATTTGTAATTATGCAAATATCTCTGATCTCTGCTAGTAACAATACAGATAAAGAATAGTAAATCATTGGTTTGTTATAAACAGGAGCTAAATGTTTTGAAATTCCGTTAGTCAGTGGAGATAATCTAGTTCCTTTTCCGCCAGCAAGAATAATTCCTTTCATGATTTTTTAATTAATTTTCTCCACCATTTTTCATTTTTCATATACCAACTTATAGTCATTTCAAGGCCATCTTCGAAAGAGATCTTAGGTTGCCAATTTAAGTCTTTTTTTAGCTTTGAAAAATCTACAGCATATCTGAAATCATGACCTAATCTATCATCAACAAATTTAATTAAGTTTTTTGTTGATCTTTTATTATGCAAAATCGAAAGTTTCGAATCTATGATTTCACAAATTATATTAGTCAGATCAATATTGCTTATTTGATTATTTCCTCCAATCAAATAATGTTCTCCTATATTTCCAGAAGTCATTATTTTTTTTAAAGCTTCCACGTGATCTTCTACATGCAACCAGTCTCTAACCTGTTGTCCAGAACCATAGATTGGAATCTTTTTACCCGTAATAGCATTTATTATTATTTTAGGAATAAGTTTCTCTGGATATTGATATGGTCCATAGTTGTTTGAACAATTTATTACAGAGGTCGGAAGACCAAAAGTTTCTAACCAAGCTCTGGCTAAATGATCGCTTGATGCCTTACTGGCAGAATATGGACTCTTTGGTTTATATGGAGAAGTCTCATCAAAAAATTCCTCTGAATTGATAACTTCTCCAAACACTTCATCAGTTGAAACATGAATGAATTTGAAGATGTCTTTTTTCTTATTCAAACTTTCATAATATTTTCTGGAACTTTGGAGTAATGAATATGTACCAATAATATTTGTTTTCATAAAATCAGCTGGAGCATCGATTGAATTATCTACATGGCTTTCCGCTGCTAAATGAAGTATGTAATTTGGTTTAAAACTTTTTAAAAGTTGATATATTTTTTTTTCATTAGCGATATTTGTTTTTGAAAAAAAATATTGTTTATCCGATATTTTATTTAGATTTTTTCCTTTAGATGCGTAAGTCAATGAATCGATGTTGAGAACAGAATTACCGTTTTGCAAAAGGTTTCTGACCAGATTTGATCCTATAAAACCGGAACCTCCAGTAACGACAATTTTATTATTCATAAAAATTTGAAAACCTTTTTCTATGTTCAAATTCTGAGATACACATTTCCTTTAAATCTTTTGATGATTTCCAATTTAAAATTTTTTTTGCTTTTTTTGCCGATGCGTAACTGATTTCAATATCACCTTTTCTTCTTGGAGAGATTGAGTAATTTATTTTTATATTATTGGCACTAGAATATCCATTTATCATGTCTAGTACACTAAAACCTTTTCCTGTACCAATATTTATAATCTCTGGGTCTTTTATTTTGGATAAACATTTTACAGAAAGTGTATGCGCTTCAGATAAATCAACGATATGAATAAAATCTCTTATGCCAGTTCCATCATGAGTAGAATAATCATCGCCAAATATCTCTAGACCCTTTGTTTTATCTTCAGCAGCATAAGAAATTCTTGGCATTAAATTAGTAGGCTCTGAGGAAGGATTCTCACCAAGCTTACCATCCCTGTTAGCGCCAACAGGATTAAAGTATCTTAAAATAATTATTCTCCATGATGGATCTTTTTTAAATAAATCTATAAAAAAATTCTCAAGAAATAATTTTGATTTTCCATATGGATTATTTGGATCAGTGGGATGCATTTCGTCAATTGGTAAGTAAACAGGATTTCCGTATACATTAGCACTGCTGCTAAAGATAAGATTTTTTACACCAGTTTTTTGCATTGCATCTATCAAAGAGAAGGACATATTTAAATTCGTCTTGTAATACTTAATTGGGTTATCTATGGATTCACTAACTGACTTCAGGCCAGCTAAGTGAATTACTGCATCAATTTCATTATTTTTAAAAAAATTAAGGGTTTTACTTTCATCGCATATATCGAATATTTCATAAAATATATCTTCCTTTAGCATCTCTTCTAGATCAGAAACAACACTTATGTCACTGTTAGATAAATTATCTATGATTAAAGGAGTGTGCCCATTTTCAGAAAGACTCATAACAACATTAGAGCCTATATATCCCAAACCTCCTGTCACTAATACTTTCATGATTTAAATATTATGAAGTCAAATTACTTAAATTATTAAGTGGGGTTTTTAAGCAGTCTTATTAAAATAATGAGAATAGAAAAGAATATTCCAATAATCATGCCAAATGCAAAATAATATATTCTGTTTGGCTCTGACTTGGCTAAAGGAATAAAAGGACTATCGATTTTTCTCAAGGCATAAGCATCACTCACATTTGCAAACATTTGGGTTTTCAGCTGAGATGTCATCAATTGACTCATTGAATCTTTGACTTCAGATGACCTTACATTTCTAAATTCATCTTTCAGATAAGTCAAAGCTGACTCACTTTCCAAAAGATCTTTTTCTTTCAGAACTTCATTAGTTTTGGAAATAATTAGGTTCAGAAAAGATGAAGCAAATATTGGAGATTCATGCTTAAAAGTGATGTCGACAAAACCTGAATTGATATCGGTTGAGATATTTAATCTAGATAAATATCGATTGTAGGCAGAAAGAAAATACTTATCGAATGGATTTTCTTCAGAGCCTAGGTAATTCCATACTTTCCTTTTATTATCATAGATATTATTTTGATAAATTATTTTTGATCTTTTTTTATCATAATTTGATATGGCAACTAAATTAGCCAAAATTTGCTCGTCTTCAACTAGAATTTTTAAAAAGTCTCTAGATTTAATAGTTTCAATAACTAGCGCTGACTTATCTCCAGAGGATATTGAGGGTATATCAAATCCTGAAATAGAGCTAATTAGACTAAATTGATTTGCTAACGAGGAGATATTTAAAGAATTATTCCTATCTAAAACATCTACTTTCGTTTCAGATTCGTATAAAACAGGAAGAAAAAAAGAGTAAATTAAAAATATGATGGATGTTATAGATACCAAGGATAAATAAAAAAATCTTTTTTCATAAGCTAATGAAAAAAATTTGTTGATATCTATTTCATAAATCTTATTACTGGTATCCAAAACTTTATCTCAAATATGGTACCCAGGGCCGGACTTGAACCGGCACGAAGTCGCCTTCGAGGGATTTTAAGTCCCTTGTGTCTACCAATTCCACCACCTGGGCAATAAATAATGAATTATACCTAGCAGTGGTTATTAAACCAAAAGAAAAACTCATCTAATCCTTCTTCAAAAGAAACCAAAGGATTATATCCGAGTTCTTTTTTAGATTTATTGATAGATGCATGAGTTAGTTCACTCTCATTCATAGAATTTTTATGTATTATTTTTGCCTTTTTTTTAAGTTTTCTTTCGATTCTTTCTAAGAGTTGTTTAGTCATTATTGGTTTTTCGTTTCCCAAGTTATAAATCTCAAAGCAGTTTTGCTTCAAATCAAGGAGTTTAGAGATAGACAAATTGATCCCGGAAACAATATCTGAGACATGCGTCATGTCTCTAGCGCCTTTTCCCTTATTAAATAAAATTATTTTTTCATTATTTTTTATCATTTTTGAAAAAAGAAAGTATGCCATGTCGGGTCTTCCCCAACTTCCATAGACTGTAAAAAACCTCAAACAGTGAACCTTTAGGTTGAAGTTTTTAGAGTAAAATTCTGATATTTTTTCATTATATAATTTCGATAAAGCGTATGTAGATTTTGGGTCTAAAATATTGTTTTCCCTGAAAGGAGGCTTTTGAACATCTCCATAAACTGAGCTACTTGAAGCTTGAATTATATTCTTTATATTTCTTGATCTGCATAATTCAAAAAAATTATGACAGCCAATAATGTTTGAGTTGATATATTTATCAAAGTCTTCTATTTGAAGCCTTACACCAGCTTGGGCAGCCAAGTTTATTGCAACATCAAAATTATCTTCTTTAATTTTGAGTGAATTTTTTATATCGCAACGAATAAATTTAAAATTTTTAAATTTTCTAAGTTCTTTTAATCTCTTTTTCTTTAGTTCTACAGAGTAATAACTGTTCAGATTATCTATTCCTAAAACGTGAAAACCATTAGAAAGTAGACTTTTAGCTAAATGAAAACCTATAAAGCCAGCAGATCCAGTAAGTAGAATTTTCATTTCAAATTGGAGGCTGAGGTCGGAATCGAACCGGCGTACACGGATTTGCAGTCCGCTGCATAACCACTCTGCCACTCAGCCGTTTAAATTGAAAACGATTGTATAGCATTAGCTATATATTCTGTATCTTTTATATTCAGATGAGGGCCAATAGGAAGGCTTAAGATCTCATTACAAGCTATTTCAGAATTTTTAGAATGAACTTTACTAATTGACTTTATGTTACTGAATGCCTTCATTTTACTTAAGGGCTTAGGATAATAAATTCCACAATTAATGCCTTTCTTTTCTAGAAAAGTCATTAATAATTTCCTTTCTTTAGATAAAATTGGAAATTGATGAAATACAGAGAATTGATCTGTTGTTAATTTAAGTGTTTCAATATTTGATGACTGAATTGCCTTAACTAAACAAGACGCTTGTTTAATTCTTAATTTGTTATGTTTTTCTAAGTTTTGAATTTTAAAATTTAGCACCGAGGCTTGAATGGAATCCATCCTTGAATTTCTTCCTGGAAGCAAATGATCGTATGTTGCTACTCTGCCATGATTAGCTATTTTTTGAGCTTTTTCATAAAGACTTTTTTTATTCGTGACTATTGCTCCAGAATCTCCAAATGCACCTAAATTTTTTGTAGGGTAAAAGCTAAATGTTCCAATATCTCCATAATTACCAACAATTTTTCCTCTAAATTTTGCACCATGAGCCTGTGAGCAGTCCTCAATTATTTTAATACCATGATTGTCAGTAATTTTTTTTATTTCAAGCATATTGCATGGGTTTCCAAATAAATGTACGACTATCAGAGCACTGGTCTTTTTAGTTATTAACTTTTTGAGAGAATCTATTGAAATTGTGAAATCATCAAGATTTATATCTGCCAGGATTAATTTATACCCTCCTCTAACTACAGCCTCCGCAGGAGATAAAAAAGTAAAATTTGGAACGATCACTTCAGAGTTTTTAGGAATATCTAAACTTTCTAAAGCAATCTCTAAGGCATCTGT
>MDSV01174686.1_pt1 | contig 17280 bp, 35 predicted proteins | sample 810851 | NCBI WGS metagenome assembly MDSV01 (sample SAMN05326640, study PRJNA326480) | marine metagenome | isolation source: seawater | place: Atlantic Ocean: North East | collected 2012 | reverse complement strand
TAAATTAGATGAAGGTTTAGAACCTTACGTCATTTCAATTCCAGATCAAAAAGTCCGTGACGAAAACAATTTTGATCCTCCTGTAATCAGAAAACTTTCGGAGTTTCCAAAAGTTTCGCTCCTAGAATTAGCTAACAAGCATAACGGGGTACGAGACGCTTCTTCACCTTCAGAACGTAATTCAGTAATCAATACCAAGCATACTACAAAGGTATTTACTTTATCTAATCATTCAAAAGGTTGGAAAACCAAAGCGTCAGATTATTGGGCTGAAGCAGAAGTAGACTTTGAAAAAGATTCTGGAGTTTACGTTGTTCTTGATCGCTTCAAGATGCAAGAGAATGGATGCGAGTTCGATGATAGAGATGGAAGCTATTTCAATAACATTGACTCGTTGTACGACTCTCTTGATTTAGATAAGCCTACGATATACGGAGTTAAACTTGCTGCGAAAGACAAGGCAGAGAAAAGTGATAACTGGATTACCCTAAAGGAATACTTTTCTCAGAGCATTATTAAAGTCTTGGAAGATGAAGATTTGTTGCGCTCATACTTAAACTCAACATCTTTTGACGATTACCAAAGAGAGTACGACTCAAAATTTTCTCAGGCCAACTCAGAATCGGCATCTACGATTTTCGAGGGACTAGAAAAAGATTCTGTTGCTTATGACTTCTTTAAAAATCTACTTGGAGTTTGCTCTCTCAAAGGCAAGGTAGACTCTTTAAAGACTCTCGTTAGGTACGTTGGGATTCAGAATGACATTCAATCCTTATCTAAATTCAAGGGTTTCAACTTTTTGAAGCAGGAGAAAAAACTATTGAATCACTACCCAATGTTGAGACTTGTAAACAGGTATGACGTTAGTAGACACAACAACAGGAACGAGAACGAGTCGGCATCAAATTACATTGCAGCATACATTAAACAAACCGATAACGTATAATTAAAAAAAAACATTAAAAAGGAGAATAGAATTATGAAGTATATCCCAATGACAAGTAACGACGAATACATAACTGTCGTTCTTCAAGGCAAGCCATATATGATGGCAACAACAAACCCGAACTTTGAAAAAGTTCTTGAAGCGTGGAAGCAGTCGGACGAGCAAGCATTGTTGGACTTGTTTGACCAAAAAGTTGCACTACAAAATTATGTAGATGGAAGCATAGAGATTAAAGACAACAAACTGTTTTGTGATGGCGAAGAACTTCACGGTCATGTTGTAGATCGTATTTTCAATCACATGGAAAAGGGTTTAGATTTTAAACCTCTCCTACGTTTCATTGAGAAGCTGCAAAACAATCCTTCTCGCAGGGCGGTTAATGAACTTTACAGCTTTCTTGAGCATAAGAATATGCCCGTGACTGAGAACGGTAATTTCATTGCCTACAAAGGAGTTCGTGAGGACTATACAGACTTTTATAGTCGCTCGTTTGATAACTCAGTTGGTCAGACTTTAGAGATGAGGCGTAACAGTGTTTGTGACGATGCGAATGTCGGTTGTAGTAACGGTTTCCATGCTGGTAGCTACGACTACGCTAAAGGTTACGCCTCTGGAGGAGGTCACTTGATGTTGGTTGAGATAAATCCAGAGGATGTTGTAAGTGTTCCTCTCGACTGCGATCAACAAAAACTCCGTACTTCAAAGTATGTAGTGGTTGAGCATTGCGAGCATATTCTCAAACAGGAAATTTATTTTGAAGATGAAGATGAACTTACTGACGACGAGTTGGATGATCTTTGCGAACAAGACGTAAACGAAAATAGCGCGGGAGATGTTAAGTCTCTCTTGGCAGGACTTAAAAAGTTGCTGCGAGGTCGCTCGGATAACTACAATAACTAATTTCCCCGAAGGTTGGAATAGCCTCGATCCTTTAGGGAGCGGGGAGGGGGTAAGTTTAATGGGTAATCTTGCCTCCTCCCCAACTTAAAAAAACAACCCATAGATTTAATTTAAAGTTTTAAAAATGTCGTTAGCAGATCAAAAGTATCCACCAGCACCAAGAGGGGCTACTCATGCCGTGTTCACAGAAACGGATAGCGAGTGGAACCCGACAGGGAAGGGAGCGACGATTTTAGCCAACAGCATTGAAACACTTACAGGAGTAACGGGAACCTTTTATTACGCAAAGTATCCCGCAAGAGGGAAGAAGGTATTAGAGAAAGTATCAGAGGAATATAAGTGGAACATTAATCACGTTCCAGACTACCAATACGTTCCAAAAAAACGCGGTAGACCGCCAAAGAAAAAGTAAGGAAAGGAATAAAAAAATGCAGCAGGATATTAAAGTATATTGGGAATATAATAGCAGGATTAAACACCTAGCTAACACAGGAGAAATCTCACAGTCACAGGTAATTAAAAGAACCCAGACTGATAAGTTTCCAGAAAACTCAGCGACAGTTCGCTTGAAAGATGTAGCTTCACACAAGCCTTGGGTTACAGTTCACTTTCGGGGCGAACCAAAAAAGCAAGTTACAAGTTATAGCTATCAACACACACATACTAAAGTGGCTAGGGTTCAGTACGGCAGAGACTATGGAGAAGGTTATTGTTTAAGCGGAGAGCTAGATGGTCATTTCGACTTTGCTCAAATTTCTAAAGTAATGAACCAAGTTAAAAAGGCATTGGAATTATGATAACGCAAGAACGCGACCCACTAAAAGTAGTCGAGACAGGCATCCCAGCCTTTCGCATAGACGAATCCGAATTACTCTACATGAGACTTGGTACATGGGCTGTATCTTTCGAGGGGTACACATACGAATGGGACAACGAGAAAACTCTCGGCCCAGCACGAAAGAAGCGAGAATTTGCTGGAGCTAATCTCGGCATCACTGAACAATGCGATTTTAATTCTAACGATTGGCATAGTCCACGTTATGACTTTGACGGGTATGGTCTTTACTTTGATGATAGCATGGGTAACTACCCTTTTGACCCAGTATCTAAATCCTACTGGAGACGCGCTGGTAAGTATATGCTTTGGGAAGCTAACGCATGGGAACAGCGTTCTGATGTCTGGTGGACTGCCAAGGCAATGATGGAGGAAAGCGTGTGGAAGCAACTCACAAATCCATACAACAATTTAGCTGATAAGTGGAGTGGTGAGACAACCCCGCTAGATATTATCAAGTTTCAAGACCTTACCCAAGATGACTTGCATCTGGAGACAATCTATCTCTACAAAGAGTTTGACTCCGTAGAGCAGAAGAATGAAGCGGTAAAAGAATACCACATTGATAATCTACAAAATGAAATCCGTAGAATAGAAGCAGTTCCCTACGGAGAAGGAATATAATGAAAAGATATAAAGTCCCAGTTACTTGGCAGATGTACGGTCATGTTACCGTAGAATCGGACACGCTTCAACACGCCGCTGAAATCGCGGAATCAGACATGGGCATTGGCCTACCAGACAACGGTGAGTATGTGGAAGGTTCATGGGAGGTAGATTGGCAGATTGTTGAGGATGATGTAAGTAAGGAGTTGGAGGTATAATGAAAAGATATATTGTAACAATTAAAGAAGTTCATGATCAAGAGATTGCCGTGAGTGCAGAATCAGAAGAACAAGCATTAGATAAAGCGCAAGGCGGGGATGGCGATTACGTTAATGGAAGTCTTTATCAATACTCGTTAGACAGAGATTCTTGGGAAGTAAAGGAGGATTAAATTATGAACATGGGATTTTCATTACAACAAGCACCGGATTTAAGATTACAACAATCATGTACGGTTTGTGGTAAAGACATTCATGGCAAACATGATTTAAACTGTCCAGTGGGACTGAGGAAAGAATTGATAGATCAAAGGGCTAGGCAAAAACCCAGCATTGATACTTGCCCAGTGTGTTTTGCTTCAAGAGCGATAGACGTTAATCATGAAGATTGGCTTGAGTGTTCAGAGTGCAACGTGCAGTTCGCTACAAGCAGCATAGCAAAAGAAGAAGTTGAAGGTTTGGAGCAAGCTATTTTATTTGATTCAAAGCATCCAGAAGGAGGTTATTCAGTAGTAATTTTAAAAGAGAAAGGTGAAGGCAGGTTTCCTTATGAGGAACAATTCCAAAAAAGATTAGAACAATTAGAAACTTCAATAGAACAAGAGCTTAAAAAAAAGAAGGCTCAGAATTAAATTAAAATTATTTATGGAAGAATTCATATACGGCGTAGCAGTTATCATATCGTTAATTTTCGTAGCAATCGTATTAGATTGGAACGATGAAGAAACAGATAAGAAATTGGAGGATTAACATGAATCAGTATTGGCTAAAAATTAAGTACGAAGATGGGTTTGAGCGTTGGGAACTTACAAGGGGTAAATTTGCCACTGAGAGTGCTGTTCACAAGGCTTATGAGGCAAGAGGTAAAGCGATGCACTTCACCATAATTGAAGTAAAACCACATGAACAGTTTGAGTTTGAATTGGAGGATTAAATTATGACTAACAAAGAAGCATTTGATATTGTATTAAAAATGGCAAAAGATCGGGACATGACGGGATACGACATCATGTATGATGGACAGGAAGCAGAAGTCAAACGTGAACGGGAAGCGTTGGGTCAGATGGAAGATTATTACAACGATGTAATGGAGGATTAAATCATGGAATACAAAACACCAGAAAATATAGAACAACTTGCCCGTGACTCCGTTGACTCTTGGGATGACAAATGCCTGTATCAGTTTGCAGTAGACATGATAACAGAGAACTTTGAGAACTGCGACGAGGAAGAATTTAAGTCTCAATGGCTCAATTACTATGGGGAGGACGCATAATGGGATACAAGATACTAGACGTTAAAGAAGCTATTAAAGACAATGTAAGCGATTGGATCATTGGCGAATACTGCGACGAAGGTAATCAACAACAAATGAACCAAGCTGAAGCCCAAGAGTTAGTAGAAGAAATCAATGCAATCGTAGATAAACACTTTGAAAGAATAGAAAGATAAAAGGAGTAATTATGAAAAATTTTTCAGAGAATAAATACACAAAAGTAGTTACCCTCGGAGGCAAATCTTCTGTCGGTTGGTGGTACGGTGATGATAATGTAGTCCAAGGGTTTATCGGAGACGATTTTGATACCCGCGAAGAAGCCGAAGCATATCGCCAAACTCTCGGATACAAAAAGTTTACAACGGAGAACATCCGTGCAGACTACAAAGCCTATGAAGCTGAGTTAATGAAGGAGGATTAAATGACTGACAAAGAGATATTAGAAGAAGTTTATAGGCAACTTGTCTGGACTAATGACAACTGGCAACACATGAACATGGACAGAATGTTCGACAGGGTTCACGACATGAAAGACTTGATTGAGCAAGAGTGGCAAAAAGAGGACGAAAAAAGCTCAAACCAACAAACAGTTAGCTGGAGTAAACATTGTGACCACACTAGACCCTAATTTTTCCAATAGCGGAAGGCCAGCAGACGTTCAACTGATTGCCAAAGCACTTGAGAAAGCGAAGCCTTGGGGGCTAGAAGCAGAGTTTGTCTGGAGCTTGTCAACGCACTTGAAAACTTACCCGAATGACAAAATTGAAAATGCGGTTGAAATCGCGCTAGATGATTGGGATATATGAGAAACTACGAATTAATTAAAGAGATTTACGAGATTGCGATAGCTCGAAAAGGTTACATTGGCGACGAGTATATCATAGACTTAATTGTAAAAAATCGTCCTGAAATCGCCGCTGAGTATAGCGAAAGCTCAAGTAAAGAGTTAGATTAGGGTAAGAGTAATGAGAATTACATATTACACCAACGAAAACACTCAAGAGTGCTTGGTTACTATGGAAAAAGATGGAGAAGTAAAAACATCTATACCCCAAAACCAAAAAGAGTATCAAACATACAAAACTCTGCATGAGAAGATTAACTCTAGTGATTATCACCTAAAGATTTTTTTAGAAGATTTAGAGGGGGAAGATACTTAATTTTAAATTTTAAAAATTGATGAAAACGCTGAAGAATAAGAAAGGAAACAAGTTCGTGCGAGTTCCCGACAAGAAGGGCCACGAAATCAACGGCATCCAAGAACTGCTGGACAAGGGCTGGAAGTATTGCCCGAAGTCAGAATGGAAGCAGAAATCGAGAGATACCAAAAAGGATAAGAAAAAATGAGCGGGTATTACGACAGGTTCAACATGAACCACAAGGCCAAGGCTGAAGATTGGTGGGATCAATTATGCAAACAGCATAAAACCAAGAATCATTGGAAAAAGAGAGAGAAGAAAAAGGTAGAGAAAGAGGAAGAACAAAAAGATGAGTCGTAGAGCAAGACATACCAATAGTGGCCCCAAAATGCTTTGTGTGCTTTTAATTATGCTTGGGGGTGGTTGTACCGTCACAGACCAAGAAAGGTACGGAGAGGGCTTTAAAGACATCGTGGCTGGGATTGGAGGGTTAGCCTTGGGAATGAGGAATACACCTTTCGTACCGCCTTTAACTGCACCGATAATTCATCCCGTATTACCATCTTACGAGATAACACCATAAATTTTCATAAAAAACCCATTTATTACATATATGAAAAGAGAAAAAACGAGGCTTATTAATATATATAACAATGTTTATAGGAGATACCTGAAATGGAGATACTACTTATGCTTGGAGCCTTGTTTATGGGGATTGTCTGGGGGTTTCAAGACCCTTGGTTTGAGGAATAATTGACCACATTCGCGGCTAAAACAATATGTCTACGGATTAATAAAAAACTTTAAAAAACAAAGGAAAAACAGCAAGAACGCCCCCTGTAAGGGGGCTTTTTAGTATCAAAGTATATAGGGGAATACAATAGGGAATAGTATAGGAAACAATAGAATAAGAATAAGAATATAAAGTGTGTTGATGTGGGGTGATGTGTTTGGATGTGGGTAGTCCCATACATTTATATTTAAGAAATATAATCTTTTTTAAAATTTAATAATATGTGGGGGTATATGGTCGAAAGCCCCGTAGAGTATAGGAGTCAAAATATATATATGTTATTAGAGTGTATTAGTATTTATGAGCAAGAAGAACCCAAATACCAAGAGAGGTAGAAAGAAGAGTGTTGCTTATTGTTCTGTATGCGAGAAGAAGATAGGGATAAGAGATAGTTATATAGTGGGTGATAAGTATTGTTGTAAGGAATGTATGGATAAAATTACTAGAAAGAGAAAAAGAAAAATATAAAATTATATATTTACTAACAAAAGAATACCAAATATTTAGCCCCCTTTGTCTTAATAATAAACTTTTTAAAACTATTTTAAATACGAACGCCCGATTTACAAATATTGACTTAAATTTTGAAGGTTGATACCTTATTTACTAACAACAAAAGGCCAAATATTATGCCGAGAGCCAAAAAGAAACCCAAGTTGAGCAAAGATGCAGTAGCACAAGCTCAGAAATATGAGAAAGCGTGGCATGAACTGTTTTATAGACTGCCTAGATGGAAGCAAGAGAACGTGATTAACGAACCAGACGGCAGAGACGCCAAGGAGCTTACCAAAGCGGTAATAAGATTAGGAGAACGAGATTCGGGGTGACTCTTCCTCCCCCGTAAAGAGATGATATTATTATTGTCTTTTAGCCCCTCTTTAAACTTCATGTTTATAGGGGGGTATTTTTTTTTAAAAAAAAGTATTGCCATTAATTTTTATTTTTTTTAATCTGAAGGGGTCATGAGCAATTCAGACACAACTAAAAAGAGGGCAGCAAAGAAGGCTCCCGCAAAGGCAAAGCGTAAGTCCGGTTCAGGACGTACCAAGGGTTCTTATAGCTTCATTAACGTGACGCTAGGGCAACTCAACGAGTTCGTGCAGCCAAATGCGGTAGTTTTGGTTAGTCGTAAGTGGGCCGAGAATATCGGTCTTGTCGGCCAACCCATTGTTGCGTCAACCAACAACCACAATTCAGTCAAGACCCCAGTTCAGATTCAGACCCACAACATGGGAGAAGATGATGTTAATGCGGTTCAATGCACATTGCAGACTGACCTGTAAAGTTAATAATAAATTATATAAAACCCATTATGAAAAAGGACAACCCATTTCCTGACATCATTGGTCAGGAGTCCGTTAGAAAGCAGTTAGAGTTCTTCATCAAGGGGTACAATACAAACGGAGTAGTTAATTCCTTGATGTTTACCGCTCCAAAGGGATGCGGCAAAACCACGCTGGCAAAGGCTTTTGGTCGTAACCTAGTACCAGAGGGCATGACCAAGCATAAACCCTTGTTAGAAGTTAATTGTGCGACGATTAGAACGCTTCGCCAGTTCTTCAACAGCGTGATTATCCCTAATCTCATCGAGCGTGACGCTACGGTGCTTCTTGACGAGGCCAGCGAGCTACCGCGAGACGTTGTTATGGCATTATTGACCATACTTAACCCCAACCCAGAAGATCGCACTACATTCTCTTATGAAGATTATGATTTTGTGAACGACTTCAAGCGATTGACATGGATCGTATGCACAACAGAGGGACAAAGTTTGTTTGAACCGTTTGCTGATCGCTTCTGGAGAATTGGGCTGGAGGAATACTCCCTAGAGAACCTTGCTGATATTACTCGCTTGGGATTAAATAAGGGAATAACAGTAGACAAAAAGACTGGGTTGCAAATAGCCTCAGTGCTTCGCGGCAATGCCCGTGCTGCTCAGAAAATGTCTGTTAACCTTAATCAATTCTGCTCTTTTAATAAGATTAAGAAGTTGGGATTGAATCACTGGAAGAAGTTCATGGATACCCTCGGTATCGCTCCGTTGGGATTGTTGCCCGACGAACGCCGTGTGCTAAATGAACTGTCCAAGGTGAGCGAGATGCGGCTGACTCAGCTTGCTTCTAAACTCGGCATGACTCGACAATCGGTGCAGTTGGACTTGGAGATATATCTTCAGAAGATGAACTTGATTGGAATTAATACAGGAGGGAGGTATCTTACTAAAGAGGGACATCAGTACCTCAAAGATGCTAACGCCTAACTTGAGTCACAAATCACGGCAGGTCAGGGAGGAGTTCTTCCCTGACTTTGCTGTTTCTTATAGCGACTCACAAATAAGGGGTACGTTTGCTGACGGGAAATATTACTTTAAAATATATAAAGTATTGTGGCATATATATATAAATATATCGGAAACAGAACACGACCTTTACGATGTTAAGCCAATAAATATTGCATCTTATGGCTTTGATATAAAAGGGGATAAAATAAAGACCAAGATAGATATAGAAGAAATATTAATAATGATGGATTGGGATAAATGTGATTGGTGCTAAAGAAAATAAGTAAATAAATAATAGACAAATAAATATATGATTATACCTTCTATAAATATTGGGAATTAAATAACCCAATACTCTATTCCATCCTTCAAATCCTCCGGTAGAAATATCGGGGGATTTTTTTTGTCGATCAAAAAAGTATAATAATGATTGACTAATATATTTATCGCTCACTAATGATCGGCTAATATTTAATTATAAAAAAAGTATTTTAAAAAAATGCGACCGGCGGAATTATTAAAAAGTACTTTATTTGTAGCGGCCCAAGCCTGTGAATAACTTCTTTTTATTATTTAATAAAAAGTCTTGCGCGGTTCTCTGTATGTGTTAGTGTGAATTGAAAGGAAGGAAGGACTACAAGGATGGATAAAAAACCGGATATGTCGTACCAGTTCAGTGGCTACAAGATGGCGTTCTTCTTGCAGCACAAGGACAGGCAAAACGTAGAGGATTATTACAACCTCTTTTCTAATCACGCTGCCACTTCTGGCAAACTCTATTGGGTTCACGACCATAGAGCCTACTTTTGGACTACTGAGGAAGCTATGAAGCGAGCTTTGGCGAGCGTTTTCATCGGTAGGATTATGGACTTGCCGTTTGACGAACGCAGAAGAATGTTCAGGGGTGAGTCTGGTGCGGGTAAGAAACACGCCGTCAGGCTGGCGGATGACGCTTTTGATAAGATCATCAGAATAGCGGGAGCCTTTAGGCTAACTGGTAGTGCGAGCCACGAATACTCAACAGAGTTACAGTTGGAGGGACTATGAGATACTCGAAACAATTACTTGGAGGTAATATCGCAATCATAATGGATAGCCATGATGATGAGGAGATAAGGCAAACTTTCAATTCATTCTTTCACCACGGAGCCATAGGCCCCAACGCTGAGTTGCACTGGGCTAGAGAAACAGATGGTGGTGGCAGAGCCTACTTTTGGGTTCATAGTGGTAGGGGCAGCACTTCGGCTTTAACTAAACGTAAGATAATTGATGCGTATGCAAAAATGAAAACTTACAAGTTTATCAACAAGCGGCTCAAGGTGGTCGAATCGTACATAGATGACCTGCATGCATATGAAGATTATGTTTATGAAAAGATTTACCCAATCATGCACGTTAAAGCCCACAAATGGTTTGATTCTATGGACACATACAGTAGGATTCAGTCCGTTAACATTTGTGTCGGCAACCCTTTGTTTAGCTCGAACTGGGTCACGGAGTATTACGACTTGGGCATAGTTGACAGCAACGTGTACGAGCATGAATCAAAGGCCGTAAAGTGGGGTAAGCACAAAAGAACGATGGATAGACACATCCAAGGTCTACAAACAATATAGAGCTATGGAGATAATAATAATAATCGCGTTCCTTTTATTCGGAGCGTTTTACTTAACGGACTAATAACATGATTACCAAGGAAGAATGCAGAGAGCAAATTCAAGAGGACATTCGCACCTGTATGGAAGGAATGTGGAACATGGACGAGAAACATCTTATTGAGGATATGCTTTGCCAAATCGTAGTAGACAACTTTAAGAAGTTGGAGGACTAATAAGATCATGATTATAACAAACGAAGATAGACTAAACTTGATCCATGTTTTAGAGAAATATCAATACTCTGTGAAGTTGACAAACTCAGAGGTGGGACTAGACTTTGACCGCTGGTCAGACCTAATGCAAAGACTGATAGACAAGGAGGATAAATATGAAAGTAAAAATAAAGTACAAGCCAACGATTGCAGCCAGAACTAGAATGATGTCAGCCATTGAGATGGAGAACACTAGGGAGCAGCCATCGTATAAACACTGTTGCGGAATCTTTCGGGACATGCAGCACATGGCAGACCAAGGAACCCATGCTGGTCATTTCGAAGTGCTGGAACATCTATGGGCAGCGTATGGTGTAGAGGCGTACACTAAAAAATAATCTTTAACGACGTTGCTCCAACAACGTCCTGTCGCAGACCTCGCTCTCTTTTTTTTGGTTTTGGGAGAGCGGGGTTTTTTTGTTTTATTTAATTATATAAAAAGTACTTTTAAATAGTTCGCCCGCCCGCAGATCAAAAAAGTACTTTATAAGCAAGGAATACTTGTTAACAAAACAATGTTAATAACCAACAGCACTTTTTATTAAAAAAACTGTTGCGCTAAGTTTTGGCGACTGGTAGTCTAATCTCAGTTGAACGACACAGAGCGATGACTAAAAAAGAAAAGAACACTCTCCAGATGCTCGCCTACTTAAATCAAGTGGCGGGGGTAAGGGGTAAGAAGCCGATGGACAGGCTTGAGGCTTTACATATAGATATCGTGCGTGTCAGCGAAGGCAAAGAACCTATCAAGATGAAGGAATTGGTATGATCAACGCCGAGGTATATTATAATGTTCACAAGAAGTGTCTCTCGATCAGAGACACCAAGACCAACAAGGTGGTCAAGCACACCCACACTGTAAGGGTCAAGGGTGGTCAGAATTTTTACAAAAGAGTGAACTTTGTAGTGCAACCCAGTGGACGCAAAAGGGTTCTTGAACAGAAGAAAAAGAACGTTCATGCGTTTGTCCGTGGTGCGGTAGATTTAAGCAAGACTCCGTCTCTTGAAGAGCGGAAGTTACGCAAGCCCAAGACCGTGGGCAGGGTTAAATATAATCCTTATAAGTATGAGACTTTTGTAGATGCGAAGACCGAAAAGGAAGCGCACTACGCAAAAGAGGTTTTCATTGAAGATAGAAGTGTCTTTATTGTGAAGCCTCACAAAAACTGATCTTTGAAATTTTGTAGGTAGAGAGCATGACTCCCTTTGCGAGTTTGCGGATCGTGTGGGTATGTTGGTGTAGGTGAAAAAATAAACCTACACTGTCAAGAAGCACGTTTGCTGGGCCTTTGGTTCAACTGGCAAACCAAGGGATAACATTAGGATAAAGTCTGAAAAAATACTTTAACCCGCCCTTGCAGAAGCGAATAGTTAAATGAAAGGACAAAGATGATTGCGACGACCTACCTACAAACAATTTTACTGGGAGGCGACACACAGCCTTGGCAAGCCTAACGCAGCGAACGGGATACGCGTCCTGTTAGGGGCGAGGAAGCACCAGTATAACAATTTGGGTAGTAGCGATGAAAGTCGTTCTATGGCGGAAGGTTTTTATGAGTAATCTCCATAACGGTTCCTTCCTTTCAGGTTGTTGCGTTTACAACAACATGACCATATTAAGCGTCATTCTACGCCGTGACCTGCCCAAAACAATTTTGAATCCTCGACGGAGGGTTCATCGGGAGTGACTGAACTAAACTCTAGTCATAGGAGTTAAGGTGCAATGCTTACTGGTAGGAGATCACCATCTCTGGGGACTGGTAAGGGTTGGCTTAAAGTAGGGATTCTAGCTGAAATCTTGGAGCTATGGCCCCGAAGTAATAGAGGTACACAAGAAATCCTCTCTCCCATTAATTTAATGATTTGCTAGAAGGTCGAACTTGTTTCTGTGGACGCCTTTTAGCAAAACCTTGATGCAATAACGCATCAAGAAACAAAAACAACAGCGCAGAACGGGTTTCCAGAGGGTACTTTGTTGTTAGGTACAAGGAGTAAAACCGCGCTTAATAAATGCCCAACAAATTTTCCTCTTGGGTAGCACTGTAAAGGGATGATGATTATAGCCGACAAGTTCGGTTACAAAAGACGATAGGTTGTTACTGCTTGTCATCCTGCCGAAAAGAGGAGAAAAAGTTTGACTAGGCTTTTCCTTATGTTAGTCTAGTCGAAGCGGTAAGGGAAACCCCGCTGACAGTATTGTAACTCATGCTGTTATCCTAGTAGCTGGGAGGGTAAAACCTCCCAGTCTATGGGGATAATTACAAAAGAAGGAAGAAGGATGGAAGCTAGATTAACAATCAAAATGGACGATGACGCATTCGTTCAAAACCCCACACACGAACTCTCAAGAATTTTGAGTCGTCTTTCAGAAGACGTCGAAAGAATTCAGGTGTCAGACGTTGGTCATATGGTGACTGCGGCAGACATCAACGGCAACACAGTCGGAGAACTTGAGATTTTCTCTGGAGAAGATGAAGAGCAAAAATAATGAACTATACTTATGAAAAATATTATTATTGCGATTGCTGCGGTCATAGGATTCGCAAGCCAAGGTGAAGATCGTGAAGTACACGTTGTTGCTCTCACTTTGCTGGGAGAAGCTCGTGGGGAAGGATACAACGGGCTTTACGCAGTGGCCTCGACTATTGCACAACGTTCGATAAATAGGAACATCACACCAAAGCAGGTCTGCTTACAAGATAAACAGTTTAGCTGTTGGGATAATACTAATAAGGAGGTAAAAGACCTCAAATATTTGTTCGAAGAAAATAAAGCCATTACTGATATGGCGATGTTATTAGCGGCAAATATAAAGACACTCAACAGAAGCTGGATCGGAAACGCTGATCATTATCATAATAATAAAATAAATAGGCCCTTTTGGACATACAAGACAAATAAGAAAACTGGTAAGTTCTTAAGAGATAAATACGGAAATAAGATTCCACTACAACCAACTAAAATAATAGGTAATCATATTTTTTATAAATTAAAATAAATAACATTGACTCTAAATATAACTCAAATATATTAAAATAATGATTTAAATATCTTCCTGCTGCATACTAAAAAAAACGCTCTCGGTTTCTTCTTCCTCCTTGGCCGGGAGCGTTTTTCTATTTATAAAGTACTTTTACATAACGCGACCGCCCGCAAAAAAGCAAAGTACTTTATGCAAGCAAAAGTTATTCACAAGCTGCCAATAAAGTTTTTAAAAAAAAGTATTGCGCGGTTTCAGATTATGGCCTAAGCTTTTCTCATGAGCTTGGAGATTACTCATTCACCAGAACAAGACCTGATTTTTACCACTGCGTTAATCAGGACAAAAGACATAGAAGAAGAGATTGGGACACTGTCCAAACCTTCGAAGATGCCCGGTCATGGTTGGAGTACTCCAGCCAAAAATTGCGTTACGGGTAGCAAGCTTGCAAAAGTAGTCAATTCAATTTGCAGTATCTGCTACGCCAGAAAGGGGCGTTATGTCTTCAAAAACGTAGCCACTGCATTGGCTAAAAGATTAAAAGCATGGCAAACGGTTGAAGATTGGCCCTATAAGATTGCCGAGCTTATAAAGCGCAAACAAAAAACCGGCTTTTTTCGCTGGCATGATTCCGGCGATGTTCAAAGTCTAAAACACTTGTGCGATATCGTAAAAGTTGCCGAGCTTTTGCCAGAAATTAATTTTTGGCTTCCGACTCGCGAATATTCAATCGTCACAAGGTACAAAAAGGAGATCGGAGAATTTCCAAAAAACCTTTGCGTTCGCTTGTCTGCTTTCATGATTGACGGCAAACCTCCTGTGTCTGTAGCCAAAAAGCTTGGATTGACTACGAGCGGAGTCGTAAAAGACGGTTTCACTTGTCCAGCACCCAAACAAGAAAACAAATGCGGAGAATGTCGCGCTTGTTGGGATAAAGACGTTTCAAATATTAACTATAAACAGCATTAAAATATTATGACAGTCAGCTTATTAAAATCTGCGGTGGCAATGATCCACGATCCAGAAATTGATTCAGTATGGGAATATAAAGGTCAAAACAATCAAACCCTCTGGGCGTGTTATACAAAAGGCAAATATTTAGATATATATGGAAGCTGCACAGCATTAAAGCATGACGGCGAAACAACCCCAATGGGAAAAGACTTTCTAAATAAATATAAACCAGAAATAGAATCGGGCGAATACCCAATTTCACCAGAAACTAGAAACTGGTGGGAAGAGAAGATGAAAGAATACTCATGAAATAAAATAGTATGGAAATAATAATATTAATATCAGCATTATATATAGGAGCACATTTATAAGATGATTTATTTAAAAGGAAACTTTCTGTAGCAAAACGGCGGAATCTCCCCGCCAATATAAAAAAAGTACTTTTTCGTAATGCGACCGCCCGCGAATCAGGAAAGTACTTTTGGGGCAAGAATAAAAAAACATTTTTGCAAAATTTTTTTCAGATTATTTTCTCTCAGGGCTTGACCTTTTTTTTGATATATCAGAAGATGATCTTGTCAGCGGGATGCTGACCTGAGAATAAACAAAGTAATAGGATAACAAGCATTATGCCATCGTTTCAAAAAATCAGTTCGGACTATGACTTCGACGTTCAAAAGCTGCCTTTGCGCGGCCCTGACAGCCAGATCATCAAAGGGTTATTCGGTACGTTCCGCGAGGGCGTGTCTCAACCTTTGGGCGTAGTTTCAGACCGCTACAAAGTGGTTAACTACCGTGACGTTATCGGCGGCATGGATGATGCCATCGAGAAAGCCAGCAGCACCAACAAAGCAATGGCGGACGTTGAGCGTTCCGTTAGCATCATCGGCAACGGCGAGCGTATGCGAGCGCGTTACCGTTTCCCCAACCTAATCGCCAAGGTTCCAAAGGTAGGCGATGAGGTCGCGCTGGTGCTGGAAGCGTTAAGCTCTCACGACCGCTCTAATCGCCTCAAGTTTTTATTGGGCGGCGAGCGGCTTGTCTGCACCAACGGCCAGACTTCAATCGAAAAACAGTTTTCGATCTCGCGGCTTCACTCGAACCGTTTAGACATCAGCTTCATTGCTGACGCGGTACAAAAGGCGGCGAGCAAATTTGAGGAAAGCCTCAAGGTGTTTGGATTGCTGGCTGACGCAATGGTTACGCAGGAGCAGGGCCGCACGGTTATCAAAAACCTTGGTTTTACCAAGCCCGTGCGTGAGGGTATCGAGACCGTCTGGAACGATCCGACCCACACTGAGGACAGCGAGCGCAACCTGTACAACGTGTACAACGCCACAACGCAATTTCTCACCGAGAATGAGACCATGAAAAAGCGCGTCGAGTACGCTGCCGATACCAACCGCGATGCACTGGGCAAGCTCAACAAGGCGGCCCGTACCCCTGACTACTTCAGCAAGCTGCTGATCATGCCAGTGGATACTGAGACGGTTATGAGCGTCGAGGAGGCCGTGGACGTTTCAAATAATTAAATAGTAAAGGCTACACGGGAGGGGCTTCGGCCCCTCCTTTTTTTTTGTCTTAAATAAATAATGGTAAATAAATAATCCTTAAGTATATATAGGAATGATTTTAATAGAGGGGGAACAATTAAAATTTAATTTTAAAATACTATAAAAAAAGTACTTTTGCATAACGCGGGCGGCCGCAGATCGCCAAAGTACTTTCTATGAAAAAAAGCTTGCGCGTTGCAGATGATTTGATAAGCTGGCGTTGCTATGGATAACACATTGAACAGCATGATGCCCAGCATCGAAGAAACCATCACTCCTGACGTTGAAGCTGAAATCGAGCAGCGAGAGCTTCACGCTGAGATAATGAGAAAGAACCCCAACGCATCGATCTATGAAACTCCAGAGGGTGAGTTACTGTATTGCGATACAGCAAGGTCGTTTTATGATAACGATGGGGATGTTCGGGACGTAGTTGTTTCGGGCAATGACGGGACAGAAACTTTCCGATCCGCTGGATGGGCGGCAACAAATAAATATAAGCTGATCAAATAATCTTCCCGAGGAGGTAGGGATAACCCTGAAGGGTGGAGCTTCTGCTCCACCTTTTTTTTGTATAAAGATAGTATTAAAAAAGTACTTTAACATAATGCAACCGGGGGAAAATTGAGAAAGTACTTTTTGTCAACAAAAAGTTATTAACAGGGTGTGAATAATTTCTAAGAAAAAGTATTGCCTGAAACGGCTTTTTTTAAGATGATCTAGACAGCCGCCAGTAGCGGCCAAAACAGACTAGGAAAACATTATGGAAAAGCACATCATTATCGAATTCAGCAAAGCCGATGAAGCTTTGCCGACATTGCAAAGCATAGGCGGAGGTCGTATGATCTCTGTTCAATACGAAAAGCCCTTGAAGATGGTCAAGAAAGACCGCTTGACGGGTGAGCCTAATGAGTTGCACGGATTAGTTG
>MDSV01061758.1_pt1 | contig 17283 bp, 16 predicted proteins | sample 810851 | NCBI WGS metagenome assembly MDSV01 (sample SAMN05326640, study PRJNA326480) | marine metagenome | isolation source: seawater | place: Atlantic Ocean: North East | collected 2012 | reverse complement strand
TTTGATCTATATGGTAATTATGATAATGCTTGGTGGATTAGTGTTATCTTAGGTATTACTGCATTTTTATTTCATATAGTAATTCAAGAAAAACCTTTTGCAAATAAAATAGCTACAGAACATAATTAACTTATGATTTTAATGTAGGAATGTTTTTGAAGAATTCTAAACATTCTGGGTTAGCTAATGCTGTTTCATTTTTAATATTTCTATTATGTATTAAATCTCTGACAGCTAACTCAGCAATTTTTCCAGATTTTGTTCTAGGTATATCCTTAACCTTTATTATTTTTGCGGGCACATGCCTTGGAGATGCTCCTTTACGAATTTGGACATTAATTTTATTTATCAGATCTTCATTTAATTCTATGTTATCTGCTAACCGCACAAATAAAACTATCCTGGTATCTTCTTTCCAATCTTGACCAACTACAAGTCCTTCCAGTACTTCATTTATTTGTTCTACTTGCCTATAAATTTCTGCTGTACCTATCCTTACTCCTCCTGGATTTAGAGTTGCATCTGATCTGCCGAATATAATGAAACCTTTGTTATTAGTTTTTAAAATATAGTCGCCATGGCACCATACTCCTTCAAACTTATCAAAATATGCCTTTTGATACTTTTGACCATCTTCGTCATTCCAAAATTTTATGGGCATAGTTGGAAAACTCTTAATACAAACTAGCTCTCCTTTTTTATTTTTTAATGAGACTCCTTCTTCACTAAAAACATGAACATCCATTCCTAAAATAGGACCTTGTATTTCACCTCTATAGACTGGAGATATTGGATTTCCACCAACAAAACAACCTACAATATCTGTCCCTCCAGACAAACTTGCTAGATGAATATCTTTTTTAATATTATTATAGACATAGTCAAAAGATTCATGAACTAACGGAGAACCTGTTGATCCAATAACTTCTAGACTGTTTAAATCATGATTATTAGAAATTTTATAACCAATTTTAGATAAAGCATCTAAATATTTTGCAGAAGTACCAAAGAAATTTATATCTTTTTTATCAACAAAGTCCCATAGAGCATTTTCATCTGGGTAAAAAGGTGAGCCGTCATATAAACAAATAGTAGACCGAAATAACAAACCTGAAACTAACCAATTCCACATCATCCAACCACATGTAGTGAAATAGAAAATTCTTGAATTATTTTTTGCATTTGAATGAAGGCCAAGTTCAACTAAATGCTTTAACAAAACCCCACCTACAGAATGAACGATACATTTTGGTTTTCCAGTTGTGCCACTTGAATACATTATATAAAGTGCATCGTCTAAATTCTGAGGTTCAAATGTTAAATCTTCTTTTTCAAATTCATTTATTATATCTTCGTACAAAATCACGTTGTCTGCTTGAAATTTAATATGTGAATTAACTAGAGGTATCAACAAGATTTTCTCTAAAGATGGAATTTCTTTTACAACTTTTTTTACCTTATCAGTTATATTTATTTCTTTACCATTATAATTATAACCATCAGTTGTTACTAATAACTTTGGCTCAATTTGTCCAAACCTATCTAATACTCCATCTGAACCAAAATCTGGAGAAGCAGAAGAAAAAACACCTCCTATGCATGATGTAGCTAGCATTACAATTACAGTTTCAGGAAGATTCGGCAAATAAGCAGCAACTCTATCCCCTTTTCTTAAACCTATTTTTTTAAAAAAACTAACAACAGAACTCACTTGCTTTCTTAAATCTTCCCATGTAATTTCTCTATCAATTTTATCTTCAGATTTAAAAATAATTGCAATTTCTTTATTATTTTTTCTTAACATATTTTCTGCATAATTTAGTTTTCCATTAGGAAAAAATTTTGTACCCGGCATTTTATTTGAAGGTTTTAAATATGGCCTATTTCCTTTTTTTCCAATTATTTCAAAAAAGTCCCAAATTTCTGACCAAAAATCTTCACTTCTGACAATTGACCAATCATGCAATTCATTAAAATTTTTTATTTCTAAAGAAAACTTTTTGTTTATAAACTCAATAAATTGGTACATTAAGGAAGATTTAATTCTTTCTTCATTAGGTGACCAGAGCAAATAATTTTTGTTATTATCATTCATAATACTCAGCCGTTAATCTCTAGAAAAGTTTCATCTATAAATTTGCCTAAAATAATATCTAAATCACTTAATCCGTCAACATCATGCGTTGTCAAATTAATTGATACTGAGCTATATACATTACTCCATTCTGGGTGATGATTCATTTGTTCAGCCTTTAACGCTATCATAGTTATAAATGCAAATGCTTGTTTAAAGTTTTTGAATTTAAACTCCTTTTTAATTGCTTCTCTTCCATCATTTGTAATGGACCAATCAGTTAATTGAGATAAAACATCTTTAATATTTTTTTTACATGCCATTACCAAACTCCTTCCTATTAATTAATTTGCTTAATGGTCTCATACATTCTGCATAAGCTAACAACAAATCTAAAGTATAATTTATTCTTTTGTCCATCCATGGAGGAATTAATAAACCATGACTGCCAGGATTAAATTGTCCAACATTTCTTATAATTATATGTTCTGGAATCCACATTATATGAGTATTTTTGTATGAAGAAGATCTTAATTCAGAGATAGGATATGCTCCTCCATTTCCACTGCTTATAGAAACAATTAAACCAGGTTTATGAGCTAACTCTCCTTTATTGCATATTAAAAAAAAATTTTTAGCAATTGGTGTGGCCATCCCACCATATTCGGGGACTATAAAAACAAAACCATGTGAAGTTTTTAAATGGTCTGCAATCTTTAACCATTTTTCTTTTTTACGTTCAATATCATTTTTTTCAGCATACCAATATGAAAATTCTTCCATAGAAAAATCTAAGTCATATAAATCTATATCTTTTTTTTGAGTTTTAAGCTGTGTTTTAAAAATTTTTCTAATTCTACTAGACTCAGATTTTTGTTGATGGCTAGTTGAAATCAAACTGATTTTCATATCGATACTTCTTTTTATTTTGTTATTTTTAAATTATTAATTAAAATAAAATAAATATCAAAATTAATTTTATAAATAGTGTTAATGAAAAAGATTTCTATCACACAACCCGATGACTGGCATGTTCATTTTAGAGATAAAGAAATGCTTAAATTAGTTGTACCCGAAACAGACAAAGTATTTGGCAGATGTATTGTTATGCCAAATTTAGTTCCTCCAATCATAAATGGTATTATGGCTGAGCAATACCATGAAAGAATAAAAAAAAATATTCTAAAAAAATTGAAAACCTATATGACTATTTATTTGACAGAGAATACGGATAAACAAGATTTGATAAACTCATTTAAAAAAAATAAAATATTTGCTGTGAAACTTTATCCCTTAGGAGCTACAACTAATTCTAATTTTGGAATAAAAAATATTGAAAATATAATGCCAGTTTTAGAAACAATGGAAAAAAATGATATCCCTTTATTGATTCATGGTGAAGACACTGATCCTGAAATTGATATATTTGACCGTGAAAAATATTTTATTAATAGAACTTTATCTAAAATAGTTAAAAATTTTCCTAAGTTAAGAATAACACTTGAACATATAACAACCTCAGATGCTGTAGATTACATTAAATCATCAAATAATATTGTTGGCTCTATCACACCCCATCATCTTTCCTCAAATAGAAATGAAATGCTTGTAGGGGGAATAAGACCTCATCTTTACTGTTTACCAATTTTAAAAAGGGAAGCTCATCAACAAGAATTAATAAAAATAGCCACTTCAGGTCATAGAAAATTTTTCCTTGGCACAGACTCAGCTCCTCATGAAATTCATATGAAAGAAAACGAATGTGGATGCGCTGGTGTTTTTAATACAACATATACAATCCAAATACTAACTCAAATTTTTGAAATAAATAAAGCTTTAAATAATTTAGAAAAGTTTGTTAGTATTAACGGTGCAAAGCATTATAAACTTCCAATTAATAAAAAAAAAATAAATTTAATTAAAAAAAATAACCCTATTAAATTTTTAGATAACTTAATAAATAATGAAATTAAAGTTAAAATCTATAAGCCAAACTTTGAAGTTTTTTGGGAAATAAAATGAAGATTTATAAAATTAAATTATTTAAAATTTTCAAAAATTAAAATGATAGATGAAAGTAAAATAAAATATTTAATTGTACATTGTTCTGATACACCTGATAATCAAAATATTGACTCTACTTTCATACATAAAATGCATTTAAGCTTTGGATGGGATGGTATTGGATACCACAAAATAATATTAAGAAATGGAAGCATTGAAAATGGCAGACCAGAATATTGGATTGGTGCTCATGTAAAAGGTTTAAATAAAATTAGTCTTGGAGTATGTTTAGTTGGAAGAACAAAATTCACTGATAATCAATTTAAATCTTTGAAAACAGTTTTAAAAGGATGGAAGAAAAAATATACTAAAGCAATAATATTAGGCCATAGAGACTCAACAAAAACAAAAAAGACATGCCCAAACTTTGACGTTAAATTGTGGTGTAAAGAAAATTTAATTTGATAAATATAGATACAAAACAAATCATAACTCCAATTAGTGATTTAAAGAGAAGTCCGGATCCTAAATCTGAATTAGAGACTCAATGCTTGCTTGGAGAAGATGTAGTATTACTAGATAAAAAAAAAAATTGGCTTTATTGTAAAACTAAACTAGACAACTACTCTGGATGGCTAAACGAAAATGATGTAGGTAAAAGAATAAAAATTACGCATAAAACTTCAAGTAATATTACACATCTTTATTCTGAACCAAACATTAAGTCTAATTTGTTAGATCATTTGTATTTTAATTCTAAAATTTCAATAGAAAAGTTATCTAAAGACTGGTCAAAAATAAAGATCAGAGAAAAAACAGGATATATAAATATGAATCATATTAAAAAAATTAATTTTTTAGATAAAGATTGGATTAAAAGAGCTGTAACATTTTTAGGGGCTCCCTATTTGTGGGGTGGAAAGTCTTATCTAGGTATTGATTGCTCTGCTCTAGTTCAGATAGTTCTAGAAAACGCAGGAATATATTTACCACGAAATACACAAGAACAAATCGACTTTGAAACTGATTATTTTTTTAATATAAAAAAAATAGAAAAAAGTTGTTTAATTTATTGGGAAGGGCACGTTGCAATAGCAATAAATGAAAAACAACTTATTCATAGTAATGCCTATCATATGTCAGTAAAAATAGAGCCAATAGAAATAGCTGTAAATAGAATAAAAAATTTATATGGTAAAGTTATATGCATAAAAAAAATAATCATTTAGTTTTAAAACCTAAAACAAAGAAATGGAATTAAACCTAATATCATAATATGAACCAATTTATTGAAAAACTATTTCTTTTAAAAAGAATTTATAAAATATTCATACAACTTTTTGTTGATACCATAATTATTTTGATAATTTTTATTTTAGCAATGTATCTTCGTTTAGATAATTATGATTTTGTTTATAAAAAAGATTTTTGGGTTACTTTGATTATAACCATACCTAGTACTTTAATAATTTTTTATAGATTAGGGTTTTATAAAAACATAATTAGATATGTATCAAGTCAATTAATTATGACTGTTTTTTATGGTGTTTCTTTTTCTTCTCTATTGATTTTATTTTTTTCACAATTATTAAATTTAGAAATACCAAGATCTGTTCCTGTAATTTATTTTGCACTTATGATTATTTTTTTTAGTGGAACAAGATTTACTGTCAGTCTTTTATACAAAATTTGGAAACGCCCTAAACCAAAAATAATAGCAATTTATGGAGCAGGATCTGCTGGCAGACAATTACTAAATTATTTGAAAGAGAGCAATGAATACAAAACTATGATGTTTTTTGATGATAATCAATTACTTAAAAATAAAAATCTTATGGGAATTCCCGTTTTTTCTTTTGAAAATGCTAGTAAACTTATCGCTAAACATAAATTATCAACTATCTTATTAGCTATGCCAGGATTGAATAAAAGCGAAAGACAAAAAATAATAAACAAAGTTCATAAATTTAACCTAGAAATAAAGTCAATTCCTAACATTTCAGATATTATTAATGGTCATACAAAAATAAATGATCTTTCAATGGTTACTATTGAAGAAATATTAGATCGTGAACCAGTGATAGCAAAACAAGAATTGTTAAAACCAAATATTGAAAATAAAATTGTCCTCGTAACTGGAGCTGGAGGTTCAATTGGTAGCGAGTTATGCAAACAAATAATAAAAATAAAACCCAAACATTTGATACTTTTAGATAATTCGGAATTTAATCTTTATAATATTAATGAGGAATTAAAAAACCTTAAATATGAAAAAAAAATAAATATTAAAGTTTCTGCTTTTTTGGTTTCAATACAAAACGAAAATAGATTGTTAAACATTTTTAGAAAATATAAAATACAAACAATCTATCATGCCGCAGCTTATAAACATGTCCCTTTATTAGAAGAAAACATAATTGAGGGAATTAAAAACAACGTTATAGGCACTAAAATATTAGTAAATATTTCTATAAAATTAAAAGTTGAGAATTTTATATTAATATCTACTGATAAAGCTGTAAGGCCTACAAACTATATGGGAGCAACCAAAAGAATAGCTGAGATGATCTGTCAAGCATCAGCTAAGTTAGATCATAAAACCAACTTTTGTGTTGTACGCTTTGGAAATGTAATGGGGTCATCTGGTTCTGTGATTCCATTATTCAAAAAACAAATTGAAAATAATGGGCCTATTACAGTAACTGGCAGATCGATTACAAGATACTTTATGACAATAACAGAAGCTGCACAATTAGTAATACAAGCAGGATCAATTTCTAATGGAGGAGAAATTTTTATATTAGATATGGGCAAACCTATAAAAATCTTAGAGTTAGCAAAAAGAATGTCTTATTTACATGGCTTAAAACCATACATAGGAGATTCCAAAAATGGGGATATTGAGATAAAGATCATAGGTTTGAGGCCAGGTGAAAAAATTAAGGAAGAACTTTCTAGGAATGGGAAACATAAAACCACTATTCATCCGAGAATAATGAAGGTTTTTGAAAAATTAAAAAAGATAGAAGAGATTGAAAACGATATTCTTAACATCAATAAAGCTTGTAATAATGAAGACCTTGAGATGATAAACATTTTTTTCAATAAACTTGATAGCAGTTTTAATTTATCTAAGAATTTTGATGACAAAAAAGTATCTTAATTTTAATAAGTTCACTAATGAGAAACTCCCCTTCCAATAATTATTACTTTAATAGTAATAATTAAAATCTTTAAATCTAATAATAATGATCTATTATTTAAATATATTTTGTCTTGATTAACCTTTTTAGATATTGGTAAATCGTCTCTACCGTAAATTTGTGCAAGGCCAGTTATTCCAGGCAACAATTCATGAATACCATATTTTGTCCTTAGGGAAATTAAGTCAACTTGATTATGAAGAGCAGGCCTTGGACCAACAAAACTCATATCACCTTTTAAAATACTCCATATTTGAGGGATTTCATCTAAACTTGAACGCCTCAAGAACGATCCTAAAGGTATTAAATACTGATTAGGTCTTTCTAACAAGTGAGACGCAACATCAGGTGTACCTTCTCTCATAGTCTTAATTTTTGGCATTTTAAATAAACAATTGTTTTTTCCTACTCTTGTGGACCAATGCAATACATTACCTTTTGTTGTCAAATTCACTGAAATTAAAATGAAAACAAAAGGAATTATTAAAATTACTAAAAATAAAATACATAAAAAAATATCAAACAGTCTTTTCATTTTATAACTATTTTTTTTCATTTAAAAATTTTACGTATTTAACTATAAATGCATTTCTTGAAAACTTCTTAGAATATATAAGAGCATTTTTAGATAGTTGATCTCGAAGAGTTTTATTTGATGATAATAAATTTATTTTTTTTACATAAGACTTAATATCATTATCATCTATTAAAATTCCATTAAAATGGTTTTGTACTATGCTTCTAATGCCAAGAATATTATTAGCTAATACAACACATTTTGAAGCCATTGCTTCTAAAATAGCATATGGCAATCCCTCATGAAAACTTGGAAGGATTAATAAATCTGAAGTCTTGTATATCTCTTCAATACTATTTACAAAACCTAATGGTATTATGTTTTTAGGAACATGGCTTATCAGGTTTAATACATCCTTTTGATCACAGCCACAGAGAAGAAGTTTAATTTTTTTATTTTTAATATATTTTTCCCACATAAGTATTACATGTTCAAAACCTTTTCTTTTTACTGGTCTACCTACATATATAACCAGAAAATCATTATTAGAAATATCTAAATTTTTTGGGAAAAAACTCCTATTTTTTTTTAATGATTTATACTTTTTTAAATCTATACCACATGCAGATCCATTGTTTATTACACTTATCTTTTTCTTTGACATTAAATTGAGTAAATTCTTCATCTCATCAGATACAGAGATTATCTCTGTGCACAAGAAACAATTTAAGTACTCTAATACATACAAAGCTAATCTTTTAAAACCTGTATATGCCACATAAGGTACACCATGATTAAAATAAATCCTATTTTTTACATTTATTAATTTACTTCCCAATAAAGGTAAAATTGAAGATATAGAATTATGACTAATTATAACATTTGGCTTTAAACTTTTTATAAAAATACATATTTGAAAAAGCTTTAATGGGAACAAAAAAATATTTAAAAAGCTTAATTTAAAATTGAAATATAAACTATCGTTGTTTGTAAGGCTGAATTCAGAAGTAACTAACCTTGAAGTTAGACTAATCTTTTTTTCTGCTTGAATGAGGGGATTCACAAAACGTTTTGCCATTTGAAGACTAGGATGAAAATGAATAATATTTAGCATCAATAAACTTTGAAAAATTTGGTTTTCCAATTATTATTTTTGATTCTTATAGAGTATTGAAATATCAAATTAAAAAAAATTTTTGGTAGAAACTTATGAAGAATAAATAAACAAAAGTAGAATAAAAATGAATGATTAGATTTATGATTATTCCATTTTTTCCATATTTTCCATATAGTTTTTATTTTGTATAATGAAGTATGTTTATTTTGAATATATGACCACAATTGACTATGATTTTTCAAAGATTTTGAGAGTAGCATTCCTTTAGCATTCACTAAATAATGAAAAGTATTACTTTTATCACAAATACCAGAAATACCAATAGAACCTAAACGAATGTTATACTCCCAATCTTCATAGCCGTTTGTCATATTTTCGTCATAACCACCAACTTTAGTCCAATATTTTTTTGGATGCAAAATACAATAAGGTATTTGATTTAGAAATAATTGATCAAAAAAATTATAGTTTTTTGCTAATAATCCTTTTCTGTCTCCCTCTAAGATAAAGTTAGAAAAAACAAATTTCTTTTTTGTATTTTTTATCAGACGTAACATAGAATCTATAGCATTAGGATCTAACCAATCATCTGCATCTAAGGGCAAAATGTAATCTCCTTTAGATTTTTTAATTCCATTGTTCCTTGCAGCAGATAATCCCATATTTTTTTGTTTTAAGATTTTTATACCATTTAATTGTTCTAATTTTTCTAAAGTGACTAATTCATCCGAACCATCATCAACAACAATAATTTCAATATTTTTCCATGTTTGCTCTTGTATTGATTCAATTGTTTTTTTTATAGTTTCTCCACTATTATAACAAGGTACTATTACACTAACTAAGTCCATTTCTAATTAACTTCGACTTCACACTCAGCCCAAATTTCTCCCCAAATTGTTAAAATTTCTTTTGTTATAATTCCAGCTTCTTTTAATTCCAAGATAAACTCATCTGACGTATGTTCTATTTTATGATCATCATCAGAAAAATAATTTATATTTAACTCTTTTCTCAAAGGAATTTCCCAATCCCTTTCAAAATGAGGAACTCTTATCAACAAATAATTGGTTTTTGTAGTACTAATTATTTGTTTTAAAAATATAATTCTTTCTTGAATATGTTCTAAAACATTTGATAGAACTATTACATCCCATTTGCCTTTTGGAATATTTTTAGTGGCATCAAATTTTTCAAACTTCAAATTTTTATTAATGTTCTGAAAGTTTGCTTGTTTCAATTTTTCATCATCAATATCAATTCCCACAACTAAACTTTTAGGCCTCGAAACAGCTATCGATTTTGCAACAGCTCCATACCCACATCCTATATCTAAAACATTTTGTCCATTTTTAACATTTTTTATAAAAAAATCATGGTAATTAGTCAATCTGTGTTTAGGATGAACTCCTTTGCCAAAAACCATTGCTCTTTCATTAATCACTAGATTAAGTTTATCCTTTAGAATAAAAAGCCTTGCTAATCCTAAGCGAGTATCGCTACCCCTAGATTCTAAAATTAAAATTCCTGTTACTATTTGTTTTCGAATATTTTCAGGAATTATCTTCCAAAAAATAGAAATGATGTTAGCTAATTTTAGTAATAATTTTTTTGTCATTTATTTTTTAATTTTTCAAATATGATTTTGTGTTTTTGAATCCATTTTTCAATGTCAAAATTAACTACAGCTCTTCGCCTAGCGTTTTTCTTTAAAACTTCATAGTTCTCAAAGAGTGTAATCATACCAGACCCCACCTCCTCCTTAGTTGGGGTTACAGAATTATTTTTATAATTATCTATTACTTGCAAAGATACTCCTGCATCAGAACCAACTAACTCAGGAACTCCTCCACTAGAAGAGTGTAAAACAGGCAGTCCACAAGACATTGCCTCTATTACAGTATTAGGACATGGATCTAAATATTTCATCATAATATAAGCTTCTGCCATCTGATAAATTTTTACAGCATTTTTTTGTGAATATTTCCCTAAAAAACTCACTTTATTTTCAATACCTAATTCTTTAATTAGTTGTAAATTTTGTTCTTTTACACCTCTATCAATATCACCTGCTATAACAAGTCTAAAGTTTAGCCCCTTCTTTATTGCATTATGAAGACCTAAAATTGAAATTTCAATTCTATAATTTAATTCATATCCAATTTTGCCAGTAATAAGAAAAGTGAAATCTCTATTAACTTTTTTATATTGTGGTATGAAAAAATTTGTGTCTACTGCATTATATAAAATTTCACCTCTACCCTTTCTTTTGCCTAAGAAATATTCGGCTGACTGTTTGCAAAACTTACTTTGCCAGAATACATAATCAGACTCATGATAAGGAACTGACATTTTTTTGTTCATTTTCTTCCAATCACCTCTATACCAACTTGAATAAAATACACCATTTTGGTTAAGAATTATTGGTATTTTTCTACTTTTTAAATTTAATATTGTTTTTTCAGTTAAAAAATTAAAGTTAGATAAAACATACACTATATCAAAATTAAAAAGATGATTTTTATAGTACTCAGAAAGCCTTTTGACCTTTACTCTTGCTCCACCTAAATTCCCAGAAAAAGCACCTGAATAAAATACTTTTGGTTTTCCTTTTCTTTTTATTTTTGTTTTACTTAAAAAAACAACATAATATTCAATGGAAATCTCAATAAGCTTTCTTAAAATTGATTTAATAATTCTTTTCATTTCAACAATCTTTTTTTCTTAAATTATAAATAAACCATACAATTTAACTTGTATCTAAAAAAAAAAATTATAATCTAAGCACTAGAATTAGTTTTATGATATATTATTTCAATTCAGTATCAAAAAAATTTTGCTTAATATTAATTAAATATAATCAATTTAAAACATTTGTGGAATAAAATACAATGACAGATAATAAAAGTATAAAATCTTTGATTACTCCATTTTCTGAACAACTATTTAATTTAAATGATAAAAATATTTTATTAACAGGGGGTACGGGTTCTTTCGGTCAGGCTTTTACGAGGTTTGTTTTGGATAACTATAAACCTAAAAGATTAATTATTTTTTCTAGAGATGAGTTAAAACAATATGAAATGCAAATTTTACCAACCTTTAAAAATAAAAATTGTTTAAGATTTTTTATTGGAGATATAAGAGATAAAGAAAGACTTGACCTTGCTATGAGAGATGTTGACATTGTCATACATGCTGCTGCATTAAAAAGAATAGAAGTTGCAGAATATAATCCATTCGAATGTATTAAAACAAACGTTTTGGGTTCACAAAATATTGTTGATTGTGCTATTAAAAATAAAGTAAAGAAAGTGATTGCTCTCTCTACTGATAAGGCTACAAATCCGGCTAACTTATATGGGGCATCAAAACTTGCCTCTGAAAAACTATTTGTTGCTGCAAATAACCTTTCTGGTCCGGTGTCAACTAGATTTGCTTCAGTTCGTTACGGTAATGTATTAGGATCTAGAGGAAGCGTATTACAAATTTTTAGAGACTGTATTAATCGAAAAGAAGACAAGCTTCCAATTACGGATAAAAGGATGACAAGGTTTTGGATATCACTAGAAAAGGGTGTTTCATTTGTAATTTCTTGCCTGAAAATCATGAGTGGAGGAGAAATTTTTGTTCCCAAATTACCTAGTTCTAAAGTAATAGATCTTGCATTGGCCTTAGACTCTAAAAAACAACTCAAATTTATTGGAAAGAAACCTGGAGAGAAATTGCATGAAATTTTGATATCCGAAGATGAAGCTTTTTCTACATTAGATATTGGAGATAGATACGTTGTTGAACCAGCATTTAAATGGTGGCAAAATACAGACAAGAAACTTTATAAAGGTAAAAAAGTGTCTGAAGATTTTATTTATTCGAGTGGAAATAATGAAAATTTATTTGAAAAAAAACAAATGGAATCTTTTCTAAAATTAATTGATGTATAAAAAAATAAAATATCCTTACACAAAACATAAAATTATTAAATCCGACATTGATTTGGTAAATAAATCACTTGGTGCAGATTTTCTGACTGGTGGTGAATATGTAAATAAATTTGAAAACGCCTTGGCCAAATATGTATCAGCAAAATTTTGTTCAGTCGTTAATAGTGGAACGTCAGCTTTGCATTTGGCTTTGCTTTCATTAGATATTAAAGTAGGAGATGAAGTTATTGTACCGTCTATATCATTTGTTGCTACAGCAAATGCTGTTAGAATGTGTGGTGCAAAAGTCATTTTCTGTGATGTTAATTCACTAAATGGTTTGATCGACTTAGATTATTTAAAATTACTAATAAAAAAAAATAAAAAGGTTAAATGTATAATTCCTGTTCATTTAAATGGTCAATCATGTGATATGGAAGAACTTCATAAAATTTGCAAAGAAAAAAATATTTTTCTTATTGAAGATGCATGTCATGCTCTTGGAGGAAGCTATAAAAATAAAAAAGTTGGTTGTTGCCAATATTCAGATATTTCAACGTTTTCTTTTCACCCAGCTAAAATTATTACAACTGGAGAGGGAGGTGCTTTAACAACTAACTCTATAAAATTAATTGAAAAAATAAATTTATTTAAAAGCCATTATATTACAAAAAACTCTGTAAATTTTACGAATTCAGATTATGGATTTTCTGATTTTGGTCAACCTTATGAATGGTATTATGAACAGCATGGATTGGGTTACAATTATAGATTATCCGATATTCAATGTGCATTAGGAATTAATCAACTAAAAAGAATTGATAAAATAATTAAAAAAAAACAAGACTTATCAGCTATTTATAAGCAATACTTTAAAAAATTAAAAGACTTCTTAATACCAGTTGAGACTCTAAAATTTAATAAAAATGCTTGGCATTTATTTCCTATTCAATTAAATAAAAATTATTCTTTATCAGAAAAAAGCTCTTTAATAAAATTTCTTTTAAAATTTGGTATTCAAACTCAAGTTCATTATATTCCAATACATTATCAACCCTATTATAAAAAAAACTCCAACCCTTTAAAGCTAAATGGGGCAGAAAAATATTATCATAAGACACTATCATTACCAATGTATTCAGACTTAAAAATAGCTGATTTAAATTACATTTGTAAAAAGATTGAAAATTATTTTTTGTAAGGCTTTTTTTGAGAAATCTAATGACTTTACAAGTTGAAATTCAAATTTTAAAAAAAGAGCAAGTGAACCAAGAATATGTTAATTGGTTTAAAGATAATGACGTTATAAGATATTCAGACAACCAATACAAAAACTTCTCATTAAATGGTCAATTAAACTATGTTGAAAAAATGCTTAAAAATAAAACTGCCGATCTATATGGGATATTCTTTGAAAAAAAACATGTTGGTAATATTCTAATGTCTGATTATTTAAATAAACATAAACGAGGTGAAATAAGTTATGTATTGGGCAAAAAAGAATTTTGGGGGAGAGGTATAATATCTCATGCTATTTTTCTAATCATTAAAAAAGCAAAAGTTAATTATAAGTTGAACAAACTTTTTGCTAGTTGTGCAAATAATAATATTGGTAGCAAAAGAGTGTTAATTAAAAATGGATTTGTTTTGGAAGGAATTAGAAAAAAACATCTCTTTTATAATAACGAATGGGAAGACCAGTGTGATTTTGGTTTAATACTAAAACCTTAACAAATTGAATTTAATATTCTATAGATTAATTTAATGAAACTACCTTTTAAAAATCTACAAAAATTTATATATACAAAATATAATTTAATTCTTTTTTTGAAATATATTAAAAATTTTTTGCTACAGGCTAAAAACAATTTTCTTAGCATTTTTTATTTTAAAAAAGAGTCTTATAAGAAAAACTGTCTCTTACAAATGAAAGCTTTTGTAAATAACTCAAGTGAAAACTCAATGTATAAAAATATTTTGATTGATGCAATCTTTGACAACCCATCTTATTGGTTTAGAATTTCATTGATAAGGCGCGCCTTAAACCTTAGTAAAATTAATGAGTTATGTGTCGTTGGCAAGTGGTATAATAATCGACTTAAAAAAGATTTGAATCTTTTAGGAATCAGTAATATACAAAATCTAAATGAATTTGATCCAGAAAAAATTAAAGTTTCTAAAATAACTAAAAAATTATTGGACGGTACCAAGTCAGAAAATGATATATTAAATTGGAAATTACCTTTTAACTTTCCTGCAGATGCTGCTTATGACAGTATTCTAAAACATCAACGTAAAAATGTAGTAGATATATTTTCGCCAGATTTTCCAAGGCTTGTTTATAATGGAATTAAAAACTTGTATGCTGCAGACAATTTAATAAAAAGCAATAAATTTGATGCAGTATTTATAAGCCAGATCTGTAACTTTGATCAAGGTGGAATAGCTTGGGCAGCTCTTAGAAGAAATATCTCGACATTTGCAGTAACTGGTCATGGTGGGCTTAATAGATTTGTTAAAAAAACTGATCTAAATACATTATTCTACAATGATGATACTCCAAAAGTATCTCATGTAAAAAACCTTAAGATTTCTCAAAAAGAAAATTTAATTAAAGTTGGTAAGAAATACATAAATAATAGAGTTACTGGTCAAACTAATGAATTAGGTGCTTTGTATTCATACAAAATAAACAATCAACATTTTGATAAATCTGAAATTTATTCAAAGTTTAAATTTAACCCAAAGTTCCCAATAGTTTGTGTTTTTGCACAAAACTGGTTTGATTATCCTCATGCTTTTGGAATGAGGAACTTCAGAGATTTTAGAGATTGGATAAACTTCACAATCAAGACAATAAGCTCTGTAAAAAAAGTAAATTGGCTAATAAAACCACATCCATGCGATGCATGGTATGGAGGGGAGACAATAAATGATATTATTTCTAACAAAGATTTTAAAAATATAAAAATTTGTCCTGAAAAAATTTCAGGTGTTTCTATTTTAAATTTAATTGATGGAGGTGTAACCGTTCATGGTACTATTGGATTAGAACTAACATCCTTAAACAAACAGGTATTATTAGCTGACAAAGGATGGTATGATCATCACAATTTTTGTACATCCTCTCATTCAGTTGAAGACTATAAATCAAAGTTAAAAAACATGAAATGGTCAAAAAAAATTTCAAATAGTCAATTAGATTCATTATATCTTTTTACTGGCTTACTTTTTTGTGCTCCAAAATCACAAGCAAACTTTTTTACTGGAAATGATACTGAACAAACAGATTTATTCCCTATGATTTTAGATATATTTAAAAATAAAAAATCTGAGTTAGACGCTGAAATTAAATCTATTATTAATTGGATTAAAACAAGTGAACCAAGCTTTCATTTACACAAAATGACTCAATCCAATAAATTTTGTAATTTTGAAATACCATTAACTTCACATTACATTGACACATTAAAAAAGAGAAAAGTTTGAAATTTATCAAGTTAGAAAATACTCAAAACTTTTATGAATGTACGAAAATTATTTTAAGTATTTTAAAGCATAAAATATTTTTTCTTACCTTTATTATTCTTTGTAGTGGTCTTGTTGATATTATTGGGATTTCTATGTTTGCTCCTCTTTTGTCAACTATAACCGATAACTTAAGTTCAAATAAAATTACAAAACTTACTTCTTCTTTTTTTATTTTTTTAGATTTAAAATTAAACTTACTTAATATAAGTATTTTACTTTCTCTTATTTTTATCTTGAAGGGAACACTTGTTTTCTTAACTAGAAAATATATTTACGATATTATAGAGAATATTAAAGCTGATCTTAGGAACAAAACAATTAATAATTTATTAAGGGCTAATTATTCTTTTGTAAATTTATACAAAAGTGGTTACTTAACCAATATACTCTCTACAGAAATTGAAAAGGTGGCTGCAACAGTTAAGGTTTTTGCGAATATGTTAACCTGTATTTGTTGGGCTTTGATATTTTTTATAGGCTGTGTTTTACTTGCACCCTTTGCCACATTAGTAATTTTTTTAGGATGGATACTTATTTCATTATTAATCAAAGTCATGTCTAATTCATTAAGAGTATTATCCTTAGACTTATCTCAATATGATTTTTATTTTAAAGACACTATTATTCAATTTTCTAGAAATTTTAAATATTTAAAACTTACTAATCAACTTTTAAAAATTAAGTCGATTTTATATTCGCAAATTAGAATTTTAGAAAAAATTTCATTAAAAATAATTATTAGACGAGAATTTGTAAATTCAATTTTAGAACCAGTTGGTATATCTTTGATTTTATTTTTATTATATTTTCGGACAGAAATTAGAGGCTATCCTGTTGAAGATTCATTTGCCTTAATTTTATTTATATACAGAATGTATAGATATGGAAGTGAAACCCAATCTCATTGGAATAAT
>MDSV01182747.1_pt1 | contig 17287 bp, 19 predicted proteins | sample 810851 | NCBI WGS metagenome assembly MDSV01 (sample SAMN05326640, study PRJNA326480) | marine metagenome | isolation source: seawater | place: Atlantic Ocean: North East | collected 2012 | reverse complement strand
GGAGGATCAGCAAACACAAGATCAAAAGTTTCATCAGGAATTTTTTTTAATTCCTTAAGGCTATCACCGTTTATAAGTTTATTTTTTAAACTTGAGTTAATCATTTTGTAAAAATCAATTAGACTCCAGCTCAGAGTCCCAGTCAACCTACGATTGTATTAATTTGATTACAATTGTGATTTAATTTATTTCTGACTCAATATGTTGTGTATTGGATGAAATGTTTTACGGTGATATTTGGTTATTCCAAATTTTTTAATTGCTGATAAGTGATCTTTGGTTCCATAACCAGCATTTTTATTCCAAAAATATTTAACATATTTTTTTGACATTTTTGATATCAAGCGATCTCTAGAAACTTTAGCCACTATTGATGCAGCAGATATTTCTGGTATTTTTTGGTCTCCTTTTATCACATATCTTAAATTATAATTTTTAATTTTAGGAACTTTATTTCCATCAATTAATATTTTTTTGGGTTTTTTCTTTAATTTTTTTATTGCTCTTTTCATTGCAAGTAAACTTGCATTTAAAATATTCAGTTTTTCTATTTCCTCTAATGATGCAGAACCAATAGACCAATAGGAATTTTTTTTAATATACTTTTCTAAAATTTCACGATTTTTTCTAGTTAATTTTTTAGAATCTTTGAGTTTTTTTTTATCTAAATCATTTTTAAAAATAACTGCTGCAGCATAAACAGGTCCGATTAAACTGCCTCTACCAACTTCATCTACACCAGCAATGATCCTTTTCATAAAATTTATAATATTATTTTTAATTGATCAATTTTTTTTCTTATTTCTTTTAGGTCAGCCCATGAATATTTTTTTTGATCTGCCTGTCTAAGTAAATAAGCAGGATGAAAAGTAATCATTACTAGATAAGTTTTATTATTAATGACAATTTTTTTCCATACACCTCTTTCTTTTGAAATTTTAATTTTAGATCCAAACAAAGCTTCCATAGCCGTACTACCCATAAGTATTAAAATTTTTGGGTTTAAAATTGAAATATGTTCTTTTAAAAATTTAGCATATTTATTTATTTCAACTGGATCTGGTTTTCTATTATTTGGAGGCCTATAATTTACAACATTTGTAATATAAACTTTATCTCTGTCTATATTAATAGATTTTAACATCTTATTTAGAAGTATACCCGCATCTCCCACAAAGGGCTTGCCCATTTCGTCCTCTTTTTGTCCAGGTCCTTCTCCAATTAACATTATTTTAGAATTAATATTTCCATCAGAAAAAACAATATTTTTTGCATTCCTTTTTAAAACGTCTTCATCAACTTTTTTTATTTTTTCTTTAAGTTGATTTAACCTTTCTTCTTTTTCTTTTGGATTTTCAGTAAAAGAATTTGATTTCTCAATAAATCTACTTATAGGTGAATTTTTTATAACAATATTTAAGTTGTTCATTCTATAAAATTCAATTTGTGAAATCATTTTTTGATTTATATTTTTTTTCATCATAGGATATATCTAATTTATGATATTAAAAAAAATTAGTAATATATTTATCATTTTATTACTTTTTAATTTTTTTTCAAATACAAACGCAAGCTCCTCAAGCAATGAAGTATTATATACAAAAAAAAATATATCGAACTATTTTTCAGGGATCATTTTTATTAAAAATAACGATACTCAAGAGGGTATAAAGTATTTAAAAAAAACTAAAAATTTAAAAAATTCTCATTCTCCCTATTCTCAAAATTTAGCGTATGCTCTTGTTTTAGATGAAAAGGTTCAACAGGCAATTTATTTTTTAAATAATTTGGATAAAGATTCTCAAAATTTTTATGAATCAAATCTCATTCTGGGAACTTCTAACTTAATCAATGGTCGGCTTGAATTATCCTCAAAAAACTTCAATAATATTATAAAAGATCAAAAATATTATAACTTTGAAAAGCTAATAGGAAACATGTTGTTAGCATACCAGCAAATATTTGAAAAAAAAAATAATCAAAACTTGTTTAATAATATTCCCAAAAATTTAAGCAATATCAGCAAAACTTTAACAAGTTGCTATTTAGAAAATTCTAATGTCGACTCTTTATTTTTAAATTTAATAAATTCATCAAAAACTGATTATACTAGATATATTTTTTTCTATATTAATTATTTGATTTCAAAAAAACGATATGAAGAAGCTATAAATTTTATCGAAAATAAAGTTGATAAAATTGAAAACAATATACTTTTAGACCAAACGAGGAATTGGTTAGTTAACGGAAACAGACAAAATATTACAAATATATTTGATTGTAAAAATGAAAAACATTTATTAAGTGAATTGCTTTATATAATTGCAAATTTGTATTCTAGTGAAGAAAATTATAATAAATCAAATTTTTACTTAAACCTATCTTTTTATTTTAATCCTAAATTTATATTTAATAAAGCTTTACTAGCTGAAAATTTTTCTAACATGGAGAAATATAATAAATCAAAAGAAATTTATAAAACATTTGATAAAAAAAATGAAATTTATTATTGGCATTCAGTAAAAAAGATCGCATACTTAAAATCTATATTAGAAGACGAAAGCTCTGCTATTAATTTCTTAAACAAAAAATTTGAAAATATTAAAAAACCTTCTTTAAAAAATTATTATGATATGGCAAATTTTTATAAAAGTTTTGAAAAATATGAAGATTCAATAAAATTTTACTCTCAAGTTTTAGAATTTTTGAAGAAGGATCATCCTTTATATCCATTAATTTTGTATAGGCGAGGTGGGAGCTACGAAAGAATTAATCAATGGCAGGAATCAGATAAAGACTTATTGGAATCTTTAAGCTTAGATCCAAACGATCCCTATGTACTAAACTATCTTGCTTATAGTTGGTTAGAAAGAAATTATAAATTGGATGAATCAATGTCAATGCTCATTAAGGCATTAAAGCAAAAACCAAACGATCCATACATATTGGATTCTGTTGGTTGGGCATATTTTTTAAATAACGATTATGAAAGTGCAGAAAAATATTTACAAAAAGCAGTTTTGTTAATGCCTAGAGATCCAATAGTTAATGATCATTATGGGGACATATTATGGAAACTAAAAAAAGAAATACAGGCTAATTACTTTTGGAAATATGTATTAACTTTAGAATCAACAGACAAAACAATGAAAGAAAAAATTAAAAAGAAAATTATTTTTGGAATACAGAACCTTTCTTAAAATAATGAAAAAAAATAAAATATATTCTTATTCAAAAATCAATTTATCCTTACGTATAATTAAAAAAATAAAGGAAAAAAAATTACATGCAATTAATTCTTTAGTGGTTTTTGCAAAAATATATGATGAAATAAGTATAAATCAAATATCAAAAAAAAAAGATATTATAAAATTTTCTGGACCTTTTATTAAAAATATAAATAAAAAAAAAAATACAATAAGTAAAACGCTTGAAGTTTTAAGAGAAAATAATTTTTTGAATGATAAATATTTTAAAATAAATATTAAGAAAAATATTCCTACCCAAGCAGGACTAGGTGGTGGTTCAATGAATGCGGCAAGTTTAATTTCTTATTTAAAAAAAAAATATAAGCTTCAGATTAATACTAAGAAAATGTCAAGGATAGCCTCATGCATTGGTTCTGATGTTATTATTGGATTAAAATTCAGTAACACTTTTTTTGATAACAGTAAAAACTTAGTTAAAAGATTTAAAAATAAGACAAATTTTTACTTACTTTTAGTAAAACCTAATATTGGATGCTCAACTGAGCTAGCTTATAGAAGAAATAAAAAATTTTCAAAAAAGTATGGAAAAAAATCCATTAAAAATTTTAAAAATCTATTTAGTATTAATGAATTAAAACACGATACAAATGATTTAGAAGGTATAACATTTAAAATGTATCCAAAAATTAGACAATTAAATGAATTTTTAAACTCTCAAAAGAATTGTAAATTTTCAAGAATGACTGGATCAGGATCAGTTTGTGTAGGTTATTACAAAGATCTTGCCTCTGCTAAAAAAGCCAAGTTGAATATCGGCAAAAAATTTCCTAAATATTGGTGTAAATTATCAAAAGCTATATAATATATAAATTTTGTGTTATATGAAATTATTTTTGGGGCGTAGCCAAGCGGTAAGGCAGCGGTTTTTGGTACCGCCATCCTAGGTTCGAATCCTAGCGCCCCAGCCAATTATGTTTGAAAAAATAAAATCAACTATTTTTAAAAATCGAAATAAAAATATTTTTAAAATAAGTATAAAACATCTAGATGATTTGAAATACTTCAATGAAGCTGGAAAAATTTTCTTATCTTTAAAAAAATATAATGATAACTATGAAATGATGTTTGTAGGTGGAGCTGTAAGAAAAATATTAAAACAGGAACCAATAAATGATGCAGATATAGCAACTAATATTGAACCAAAAGATTTGATAAAAATTTTAAAAGAAAGAAATATTAGATATTTAGAAACAGGAATAAATCATGGAACTATAACAGTTTTTATTAAAAATTTAAAATTTGAAATAACTACATTAAGAAAAGATTTGAAAACAGACGGTAGACATGCAGATGTTAAATTTATTTCAAATTGGGAACTGGATGCTGCTAGAAGAGATTTTACAATTAATGCCATCTACACAAATTTATATGGAGAAATTTACGATCCACTGAATGGAAGAGATGATTTGCATAAAGGTATAGTTCGTTTTATAGGAGATCCAAATAAAAGAATTAAAGAAGATTATCTTAGAATACTTAGATATATAAGATTTTTTACACAATATTCAAAACATGATCATGAAAAGGATACTATTAAAGCAATTAAACTAAATTTTAGTAATTTAGTAAAAATCTCTAAGGAGAGAAAGATTCAAGAATTGTTTAAGATGTTCGATCTGAGCAATTTAAATGAAATTTTTAAAAATAAATTTTCAAGTTTTATAATTACTTCACTATTTCCAGAGTTAAAAAAATTTCATCGCCTAAATTTTTTAGAAAAAATTTATAAAGAAACATCTTTAAAATTAAATAGATACTTAATTTTATCTATTATGCTTGTAGATGAAACAGAGGATAGTGAATATTTTATTTATAAGTATAACTTATCGACTGAAGCAAAAAACTTAATTTTATTTTTAAAAAAAAATCATAACAAATACTCTTTGAAATATATTTTAGATAAAAAGAATATATCAAGGCTTATTTATTTGTATTCAAAAAAATTTATGATTGACTTGATCCTTTTCCAAATATTTAATGATCCTAACTCAAACCGTTATAGTCATCAAAAAATAAAAAAAATAGAAAATTATATTAAAGAAATTAAGGCAATCGAAATACCCACTTTTCCAATTAACGCAAATTATTTGAAATATCAATTTAATTTTTTAGAGGGCAAGCAACTTGGTCAGGCTATAAAAAAATTAGAAAATATTTGGCTTGATAACAACTTTGAGATCGATAAAAACGAAATAAAATCTATTCTAAAGATTTAAACATATTTTACGCCTTTAATTTTATAGCTTTTTTGGCCAGACGGAGTTTGTATCTCAACTATTTCATTAATATTTTTACCGATTAAGCCTTTCCCCATCGGTGACTTAAAATAAATTAAATTTTCTTTAATGTTTGCTTCATCTTTACCTACAATTTTTAAAGTTTTTTCATCATTTGTTTCAATATTTAATAAATTTACTGTTGAGCCAAAAATTATTTTTCCAGAATTTTGATGTTGAGTTATATCAATTACATTTGCTCTAGCAATTATATCATTTATTTCTTGAATTCTCCCTTCGGACAAAGATTGTTGTTCTTTAGCAGCGTGATATTCTGCATTTTCTTTTAAATCACCATGCGATCTTGCTTCAGCAATTGCAGCAATTATTTCTCTGCGCTTAACGTTTTTTAAATAATCTAATTCTTTTTTAAGTTTTTCTAGTCCATTTATTGTTATAGGTTCTTTTTCCATAGTTTATTTCCATTTTGCTTTTGGAGGCATAGAAATTAAAATTGCTTCTGGGTTACCACCACTGTTTAAACCAAATTTGGTTCCACGATCATACATTAAATTAAATTCAACATATCTTCCACGTTTTAACAATTGTACTTCCTTATCTTTTTTTGTCCACTTATTGTACATTTTTTTTTTAATAATTTTACTCATTATAAATACAAAGGTATGTCCAACATTTTTAACAAATGAAAAATCTCTTTTCCAGTCGTTCATTTTATAATCAAAAAAAATACCACCAATTCCTCTGGGTTCTTTTCTGTGCTCTAAGTAAAAATAATTATCACATTTTTTTTTATATTTTTTATAATAATTTTTATTATGAGCATCACACATTTTTTTTAGTTCTGAATGAAAAAAATTTTTCTCATTATTATCAATTAGAGAAGGCGTTAAGTCCATACCTCCACCAAACCAACTTTTTTGTGTACAGATAAATCTTGTATTAAAATGCATTGCTGGAATTTTTGGGTTTTTAGGATGAAATATTGCAGAAACACCAGATGCCCAAAAATTTTTATTATTTTTTGTTCCAGGAACATTTCCAGAAAAACTTTTGGGAAACTTGCCTTCTACCTTTGAAAAAGCAACACCACCTTTCTCTATTAATTTTCCTTTAATAGTTCTAAACTCACCAAATTTCCATTTATTACTTTTAAATTTCGAATTTGAACCAAATTCCTTTTCAAGCTTTTCAATTTCTATGCATATAATATCTTGTAAAATTGAAAACCAATATGTTGCTAATTTTTTTTTAATTTCAATTTCCATTTTTTAAAAATTTGAAGTTTGCTTTAGTGCTTCAGAAAGAGATATTGCTACTGCAGTTACAATGTTTAAAGATCTTGTATTTTTTGAAATAGGTATCAATAACTTTTGGTCGACTTTTTGATGAATTTTCTCAGGAACACCAGAACTTTCTCTTCCAAATAGTATCACATCGTCATTATTAAATTTAAATTTGTGATACTTATATTTTCCTTTGGTAGTCATTAATATTATTCTTCTATTTTTTTTAACTTTTTTAAATTCTTCAAAATTTTGGTATGATTTTATTTTACAATAGCTTGTATAGTCCATACTAATTCTTTTAAATCTTTTATCATTAATATTAAACCCTGTTGGCTCGATAATATCTAGATCTGTGTTTAAACACGCACACAAACGTATTATTGCTGCTGTGTTTTGAGGTATATCTGGCTGATAAAGTGCAATTTTAATATTATTTTTCGCCATTTTTGGATAACTGTGTCATTCTATCAATAGATAAAAATTTAATTGTCTTTAAATTAAAAGCCATTAAATACTTTTGTGTAATAAGTTTTATAAAATTTATAAAAAATGAGTACATCATATCTAATTTTAACTACAATAATAATTTTATTAATAGTATTTCTTTATCTTTCTTGGACTTTTGTTTCCAATGAAATTGAAAGAAAAAAAAATGATAAAAGAAGAGACTTTTTATACACAATTTCTTATGCCCTAGGAGCGGTAGGCATAGGTGCCGCAGTGTGGCCATTAGTTGATCAAATGAACCCTGATGCATCAGTTAAAGCACTTGCGACTACTGAAGTTGATATAAGTAATGTTGATCCGGGAAAAAGCATAACTGTTCTGTGGAGAGGAAAACCTGTTTTTATAAAAAGACGAACCAAGAAGGAAATTGAGGAAGCTAGAAATATTAATTTGAAAGATTTAAAAGATCCTCAAGATGATAAAGATAGAGTTCAAAAAGATGAATGGTTAGTTATGTTAGGAGTCTGCACTCATCTTGGATGTGTTCCACTAGGAGATAAAGGAGATTATAAAGGATGGTTTTGCCCATGTCATGGATCACACTATGATACTTCTGGAAGAATTAGAAAAGGTCCGGCACCAACCAATCTTCCAATACCAAAATACGAATTTATAAATGACAAAACAATAAAGATAGGATGAGATAAAATAATATGAGTGGTAGTAAATATATTCCGAAATCGAAAATTGGTAAATGGTTTGATAGCAGACTTCCACTTTTATCTTTAGCTCATCACTTAAGGGAATATCCTACCCCAAAAAATTTAAATTATTGGTGGACGTTTGGGGGTATTCTTACATTTTGTTTAATTACGCAAATAATTACTGGCCTTGTTTTGGCAATGCATTATGTAGCTCATGCAGATCTTGCTTTTGAAAGTATTGAACATATTATGAGAGATGTAAATTACGGCTGGTTATTAAGATATGTCCATGCAAATGGTGCATCAATGTTTTTTTTAGCAGTCTATATACATATCTTTAGAGCTTTATTTTATGGATCTTATAAAGCTCCAAGAGAAATGATCTGGATCATTGGTATGATTATTTATATCTTAATGATGGCAACTGCTTTTATGGGATATGTTTTACCTTGGGGGCAAATGAGTTTCTGGGGAGCTACTGTTATAACTAATTTGTTTAGCGCCATACCTATTATTGGAGAAGGTATTGTAACATGGTTATGGGGAGGGTATGCAGTAGACAATCCAACTTTAACGAGATTTTTTAGCTTACATTACTTGTTTCCCTTTTTAATTTTTGGTTTAGTTATATTGCATATTTGGGCACTTCATGTTCCAGGAAATAACAATCCAATTGGTATCGATATAAAAAAACCTTCAAAGGACACAGTACCTTTTAGCCCATACATAGTTGTAAAAGATTTATATGCGTTATTAATTTTTCTATTAATTTTTGCTGGAATAGTTTTTTTTGTTCCAAATATTTTGGGTCATACAGACAACTATATTAAAGCAAACCCAATGGTTACGCCATCACACATAGTTCCTGAATGGTACTTGCTTCCATTTTATGCAATATTAAGAGCTGTTCCAAGCAAACTTGGAGGAGTGATTGCAATGTTTGGTTCTTTATTTATATTAATAATCTTACCTTGGTTGGATACTTCAAAAATAAGATCGGCTGTATTTAGACCTTTGTATAAAATATTTTTTTGGATACTTGTATTAGATGTTTTAGCCTTAGGATATTTAGGGGCAAAACCACCAGAGGGATGGTATTTATTTTTTGGAAGGTTAAGTACAGTTTACTATTTTGTCCATTTTCTAATAATTTTACCTGTATTAGGTTATAAAGAAAAAACTACTCCATTACCAATAAGTATATCAGAGCCTGTTTTAAACGAAGATGAAATGAAAGCCAAAACTTAATGAGAAGTAAATTTGATAAAATATTAATATTTATAATTTTATTATTATTTCCCTTAAATATAAAATTATTAGCTGCAGAACCTAGTGAAAAGCTTTTAGAAACAAATTGGAGCTTTAAAGGAATATTTGGAAAATTTGATAGAGGAGAGTTAAGAAGAGGTTACAAGGTTTATACAGAAGTATGTGCGGGGTGTCATTCTTTATCACAATTAAGTTATAGAAATTTATATGAAAAAGGTGGACCTGAATTTTCAAAAGAAACTACAAAAAAAATAGCTGCTAGTTTCGAGGTAGAAGATGGTCCTAACGAGGATGGTGAAATGTTTTTTCGTCCAGGAAGACTTTCAGATAAATTTGTAAATCCTTATTCAAATATTCAAGCAGCGAAAGCCGCAAATGGAGGAGCATACCCTCCTGATATGTCAGTTTTAGCTAAAGCAAGAAAAGGTGGGGCAGCATATATATATTCTTTATTACAAGGCTATGAAGATCCTCCAGAAAATTATGAATTAGATGATGGTGTTTATTACAACAAATTTATGTATGGTAAACAAATAAAAATGCCAAACGTTTTATCTGATGATCTTATAGAATATGCTGATGGAACAAAAGCAACAGTTGAGCAAATGTCAAAAGATGTCTCATCTTTTTTAACATGGGCTGCCGAACCTAGTTTAGAAGCTAGGCACAAAATGGGATTTAAAGTAATTTTGTACTTGGCAATTTTAGCTTTTCTAGTTTATTTAAGTATGAATAGACTTTGGTCACGTATTGAAACGAAACAATAAAACGTCCCCATCTTTGACGATATAGTCTTTACCTTCAAGTCTTAATTTTCCAGCATTTTTTGCCGCTTGAAAACCTTTGTAATTTATAAAGTCATTATAAGAAACTGTTTCAGCTTTAATAAAACCTTTTTCAAAATCTGAATGAATAATTCCTGCAGCTTTTTGAGCTGTACAATTTTTTGGAATAGTCCATGCCCTGGATTCCTCAGGTCCTGAAGTAAAATAAGTTTCCAATTTTAATATTGTGTAGCCTTTTTGTATCAATGAATTTAATCCTGTATTTTCTAAACCAATTTCACTCATATAAATTTCTTTTTCTTCTTTTGATAGAGAATTAATTTGGTTTTCTATTTCTGCAGATATAATAATTATATTTTCTTCTCCATATTTTTTTTTACATAAATCTATAAACTTGTTTCCATTTTTTAAACTTTTCTCATCCACATTACAAACATAGATCTTTGGTTTGATTGATAAAAGTCCAATTTGTTTAAGTTTTTTTGAATCAAAATTTTTCTTTAGAACCGAAATATCTTTATTATTATTGATACAATCTAGTGCAATTTTTAATATTTCATGCTCTTCATCATCAAGGTTTTTTTTTTTATTTTTTTCTAATCTTCCCTGTATTGACTCTAAATCTGATAGAAGCATTTCAGTTTCAACTATTTCAATATCTCTAATTGGATCAACAGAATTATTTATATTTTGTATCTTTTCTGATTCAAAACATCTTGTTAAATGAATTATGGCATCTACTTCTCTTATATGAGCTAAAAATTTATTTCCTAAACCCTCTCCCTTTGAAGCACCTTTTACCAAACCTGCAATATCTACAAAACTTATACTGGTATAAATTATTTTTTTTGATTTTGAAATTTCATTAATTTTATCCAATCTATAATCAGGCACTATTACATTTCCAATATTTGGATCTATAGTACAAAAAGGAAAATTAGCAGCTTGTGCTTTATTGGAGTTTGTTAATGCATTAAACAAAGTTGACTTGCCAACATTAGGCAAACCAACAATGCCACATTTAAAGCTCATAAATTAATTTTGGTTTATTTTGCTCGAGAATAATTCAAGTTTTTTATCCAGCAATATTGAAACTGAAGATAATATATTTTTTATAATTTTAACTAATTTTTCTTTTTCCTCATCACTAAAATTTTTTAAAACATGTTCATTAACATCATTTTTTGAATTTGGTCTGCCAATTCCAATTCTAACTCTAGAGTAATCCTTGCCTATGAATTTATCAATCGACTCTATACCATTATGTCCAGCACTGGCACCAGCAAACTTTGCTTTTACTTTTCCAAAATCAATATCTAAATCGTCATGAAAAACAATTATATTATTTGAATCGATTTTAAAGTATTCTATTAACTCTCTTACACATTGACCTGAATTATTCATAAATGTTAGAGGTTTAATTGCATAAACTTTTTTTTCACCAATTTTACCAGTAGTTAAAAGACCTTTAAATTTTGGTTTTTGTTTTGAGAGGCCAAACTCTTTATTAATGGCATCAATAATTTTAAATCCTATATTATGCCTATTGTTTTCATTGTCGGGACTTGGGTTTCCCAAACCTACGAGTAATAACATTTTAATTAATAATTTTTCAAATTTATTTTTTTGTTGGCTCTTTTTTTACTTCAGGAGTTTTTTTTGTATCAGAAGATTTTTTAGGATCAGATGGTTTTTGATCTTTTTCATCAGTTTTTTCAACTCCTTCAGTAGCCGCAACTCCTTCTTCTGACGTAGCAGCATCTCCTTCGGCCGCTGTTTCTTCAGCAGGTTTTTCTGGCTCCACGACCACTGTTGGCGAAGCTACTGTCGCCACAACAAAATCACGTCCTTGAATGGTAGGAGTAACATTATTTGGTAATTTTATAGATGAAATTTTTATACTAGTACCAATTTCTGTATTGTCCAAATCTACTATTAATTCAGATGGAATATTTTCAGTTGGACATCTTAATTCTACTTTTCTTCTTACAATATTTAAAACACCTCCTTTTTTTAGTCCTGGTGATTTATCTGAATTAATAAATTTTACTGGAATTTCTAAAATTATTTTAGCTCCATCTACTATTCCCAAAAAGTCAATATGCAAAGGTTCATCTGAAATTGGATCGTAAGTAATATCTCTTGGTAAAACTTTTTCTTTTTTCCCATTAATTTCTAATTCTAAAATATTTGAAAGGAAGTTTTCTGAATTTATAATACCAATAATTATTTTTTTATTTATATAAATTTTTTTATTTTCTGATTTTCCACCATAAAGAATAGCTGGAATAGATCCTTTTAATCTAAGATCATTTACTTGGCCCTTAGTTTTTGTTTCTCTTATATTTGCAATTAAAGAAGACATTTTTTATATTTTTAAAAAATGTTTTCTATCTTAAAGAACTAAATAACTCAAGAAAATTATTTAAACAAATCAGAAACAGAAGTAGAGTTTGAAATACGTTTGATGGCCTCACCCATCAAATTAGATATTGATAATACAACAATTTTTCGTGCTTTTGTCATTTTTTTTGAATTATCTATACTGTCAGTTACAACTAGTTTCTTTATTTTAGATTTATTTATTTGATTTATTGCATCACCACTTAAAACTGCGTGCGTAACATATACATAAATATCTTTTGCGCCTTTGGATTTTAAAGCTTTCGCAGCATTCACAATTGTTCCTCCTGAGTCGATAATATCATCTACAATTATACATGATTTACCGTTTACATTACCTACTATATTCATAACCTCAGACTTCCCTGGTGCTGGTCGTCTTTTATCTACAATGGCAATTCCTGCATTTATTTTTCTTCCCAAAGCTCTAGCTCTTTCAGCTCCACCTATATCAGGAGCTACACAGATAAGATTATTTTTTGATTTAATATTTTTTTTTATATGTCTTGCGAAAATTGGAGTAGTAAAAAGATTATCTACTGGCAAATCAAAAAATCCTTGAATTTGACCCGCATGAAGATCAACAGTTAAAATTCTGTGCGCGCCAGCATTTGTAATTAAATTTGATACTAACTTTGCAGTTATAGCAGTTCTAGGAACAACTTTTCTATCTTGTCTTGCATAACCAAAATATGGAATCACAGCAGTTATACTTTTCGCCGATGAACGTCTGAGAGCATCTATACAAATTAATAATTCCATTAGATTATCGTTTGCAGGATTAGATGTTGATTGAATAACAAAAATACTATTGCCTCTAATATTTTCATTTACTTCTACATAAATCTCCCCATCAGCAAATCTTTTAATATTTGAGTTAACTAACTTTGTTTTTAATATTTTAGCAATTTTTAAACTAAGAGTTTTGTTACTAGTGCCTGATAGGAGCTTCATTTTAAAATTTAATTATATAATTGTTAATTAATCATAATAATAGAAATATTTCTACCATAATCGAGCTCTTTCTTAAACAAAGATCTTCTGTAACTATAAAAATTTTTTTCCTCACCAAATGTATCTCGGTTAATATGTTCAATATTTTTAACATTATTTTTTCTAAACTGAAAACTAACAAACTTTCTTAAATTAAATAAAAATTTGTTATTTTTAGTCTTTTTAAAATAAATTTTATTATTTTTATTTTTATTGATAAATTTTTTATAAAGATCAATATTTACCATATAGCTTTTTTCTGAAATACATGGACCTATAGATACAATTAAATCTTTCTTTTTTGATTTAAAATGCGATAATTTTTTAAGAGTTTTTTTTATTATATCCTTAAAAGCACTTTTCCAACCCGCATGAATTGCTCCAATTATTTTTTTTTTTCTATCATAAATTAATATTGGAATACAATCTGCGGTAAGAACACCTAAAGCAATTTTTTTTTTATTTGTTAAAATTCCATCACAAATTAATTTTTTATTAATTTTAAAATTTTTGTTAATATATATTACTTTATTTCCATGAACTTGTTTCATAGTAATAATATTTTTATAATTACAACCAATTTTATTTGAAATTATTTTTAAATTCTTTCTAACATTGGATTTAGCATCTTTTGATCCATATCCACAATTTAAACTTTTATAAATTCCTTTTGAAACCCCGCCTTTTTTTGAAAAAAAACAATGTTTTAAATTAGTATATTTTAAAAATTTTTTTGAAAAAAACATTTAGCTAAAACCTAAATTAAATTTTTTACCTTTTTTTTTAAAACACATAACTTTAAAAAGTTCTCCCATTTCATTTGGATGTATTAATCTTTTTAGTCTAAAATAAATATCAGCCTTTTTTTTAAAACTATAGTTTTTTGTTATAAGGTTTGCTCTTTCTAAAATACCCATTTTTTTTAGAAATTCGCCTTGTGAGGTAATTCCTTCAAATTGAAGGTTATATTTTTTAAATAATACAGAAAGTAAATCAAAATTTATAAGATGAGTAATATCTTTATAACCAGGATCTGACAATATTGTTGAAAAAGTGTGATTTTTTATAGCTTGTAACGAATTAAACATTTTTCCATTTTTAAATCCGTAGTCAAAACAAATTAAACCGCCACCGCTTTTGTTTAATAATTTTGATATTTTTTTTATATATTTAACTGTATCTGGAGAAAATTCTATAAATTTTTGATTTTTACTTAAATCAAATTTACAAATTTTAGTAAAATTTGGCAATGAAGTTTTTTTTGAACAAAAATTTAAAGTATTATTTTTTTCTAACTTTACGTATCTTTCGTACCAAATTTTATTTTTATAAAAATATTGTTTTATAGGCAAGGAGTCAAAAAATTCATTTGCAATAATTATTATAGGTCCTTTTTTAACTTTATCTAAATTACTTATCCAGTGTATATTTTTGGAGATTAATTTTTTTTTTTGTAGTCCAATTAAATATTTACTTTTTTCAAATAAATAAATTTTATACTTATCCTTAAAGCTATTAAAATTATTAAAAGATTTAAGCAAACTAAAAGCCAAAGATCCATTTCCAGGACCTAGCTCAACAATATTTATAAATTTTGGTTTACCAAGATTTTCCCAAAATGCTATGCACCAAATTGCAATCATTTCTGAGAATAAAACAGAAATATTAGGTGAAGTTATAAAATCGCCTTTTAATCCAAAAGGATTTTTTCTTGTATAGAAACCATAATCTTCATCATAAAGAGCTTTTTTTATAAATTTATCTAGTGGCAAATTTTTATTTTGTTTAAAAACTTTAGAGTAAAAATTCATAATTTTCTTACAGTTATTGCTATTCCAAAAATAAGCATAATAAAGCTTAGAATTTGACCAACTGTAAATCCAAATAATAAAAATCCTATTTGAATATCAGGTTCTCTAAAATATTCTGATGCAATTCTAAAAATTGAATATAATACTAAAAATAAACCAGATATAGCGCCATTAGAAAGTATAATTTTTTTTCTTAGTGCAAAAAAATTTAATAATAAAAATAATAATAAACCTTCAAGTAACGCCTCATAAATTTGAGAAGGATGTCTTGTAATATCATCAATTTTTGGAAAAATTACACCCCAAGGCATGGATGTTTCTCTTCCATATAATTCTCCATTTACGAAATTTGCAATTCTTCCTAAAAATAAACCAATTGGAGCTACAACAGAAATTATATCCAAATAATAAAATGAATTTACTTTTCTATTTTTGGAAAATATTACTACTGAACAAATGACACCCACAAGTCCTCCATGAAAAGACATTCCACCTTCCCATATGAAAAAAATTTTTACAATATTATTTATATAATATTCAAAATTATAAATAAAAACATAACCTAGCCGTCCCCCAAGTATAATTCCCATAATGATATATGGAATTAAGTCGTCAAAATCTTTATAGCTTATAGTGTGGTATTTATTACTTGATATATTTAATTTTTTTATAATTTTTCTAGCATATAGCCAGCTTAGTAGAATTCCAAAAATATAAGATAATGAATACCAATGAATTTTGAATATAAAGAAATCAAACGCTACTGGGTCAAAGTTATGTATTAACATAAAAATATTTTTAATATAATTTATGTGATATTATATATAAATAAATAACATATGACTAATTCAAAAAAAATAATTGATAAAATAGCAAAATTATTGGAACAAGGCATGATTACATCAAAAGATTTGGGAGATGAATTAAAAAATGTACTAAATTTTAAAAAGGACGAAATAGCACAAAAATTAAATTTTGTTTCAAAAGATGAATTTGAAATTCAGAAATTAAGATTAAATAAAATAGAAAAAAAATTAAACGAAATTATAAAAAATAATAGATCTAAAAAGGTAAAGAAATCTTAACCCTAAGTCCTTTTTGAGGGCTTTCTTCTAAAATAATATTTCCACCATGCGATTGAACTATATCCGAAGTGATTGACAATCCAAGACCAACACTTGACTTTTTAACATTTCTGCTTTGATCAATTTTATAAAAAGGTTTGAAAACATTAATTCTTTCCTTTTCTGGGATACCAGGCCCATCATCGTCAACAAAAATCAAAACATTTCCCACTGTCTTTTTAGTTTGAACGATAACATTATTGCCATACTTTAAAGCATTATCTATGAGATTATAAAAACATCTTTTTAACAAATTTTTACGACCCTCAAAAAAAATTTTTTTTTCTAAGTTAAATTTTATATTTTTATTATCGTACTTTCCAAGTATTTCAGTGATCAGTTCATTAAATTCAAATGTTTCTGTATTTTCTCTAGATTCAGAATATGAAAACTGCAAATAGTCTTTTAACATTTTTTCCATTTCATCAATGTCTTCAGACATTTTACTAGAAATCTCTTTATTATCTAAAAAAGCTAGCTGTAACTTTAATCTAGTAAGTGGAGTTCTTAAATCATGACTAATTCCAGATAGCATTTCAGACCTTTGTTTTAGATGTTTAGTAATTCTCCTTCTCATCTTATCGAATTCATAAGCAGCTTGACGAATCTCAAGAGCACCAGAAGGTCTAAACTCTTCGACAAATTCACCTTTGCCAAATTTTTGTGCCGCTCTAGCAAGATTTATTATTGGTCTTGTTTGATTTTTTAAAAAGATTATTGCTATAAATATCAATAATATAGCAGGCAAAGTTATCCATAATGCAAAAATTCTAATTGAAGAAGTTTGAATCCTTTCTTTAGGAAAAAAAATTTGTAAAACACCATCTTTAAATTTAACTCTTAAGTCTACAACATCCTTATGAGCAATTGTATTAAACCAATATTCATTAAATCTTGATTTTAATTCTCTTCTCAAAGTTCTATCCATTGGACTAAACCATCTTTCCATATCAGTCTCT
>MDSV01181838.1_pt1 | contig 17288 bp, 19 predicted proteins | sample 810851 | NCBI WGS metagenome assembly MDSV01 (sample SAMN05326640, study PRJNA326480) | marine metagenome | isolation source: seawater | place: Atlantic Ocean: North East | collected 2012 | reverse complement strand
TGGCTTGGAATCATACTTATTCGGTAAAAATAAAAAAACATTATGTATTTTTGCTAAATTTCTACTTGTCTCATCAATGTAAACTGAAACACCAGTTTTGATATCTATTTTCGTTTCTGAAATTAATGCAATATTCATTTTTTTTTAAATGTAAAATTTTTTACTAGGATTAGCATTGCATAAAATAATGCTGGAAAAAAAATTAAAAATGCAATTATAAAATTATAAACATTAGTTGATTTTTTATTTAGAAAAAACCTTCTCAAAAAAAAATAAATATTAAATATAAAATTCGAATTAAAAAAATGTTTCATTGAGAAATACAAATCACCAAACATTGAATAGAAAATTTTACTAATTGTATTAAAGCTTCTTATTCCTCCAGTTTTATTTTTTAAATGTATGAGATTACATTTGGGGTCAAATAAAACTTTGATTTTTTTCTTTTTTGCTCTGAATAAAAAATCTGTTTCCTCTTTGTGTGCACCGTTTACAAAACTCTCATCCATACCACCTAAATTAAAATATATACTTTTTCTTACTGATAAATTGCAGGATCTTCCTATTCCATACAATTTAATTTTTTTATTATTGTTTAATGAAAAAAAGTAATAATTTTTTGCATTAATTTTTCTGTTTTGGCCTTCAAATGGAAAATCTATTATTTTACCTGCAGTTATAAAATTTTTAGTATTAATATAATTTTTAACATGATTAAGTAAAAATAGTTTATTTTTTATTTTTACATCATCGTCAAGAAATAGCACGATTTCATATTTTGAGATTTTTACACCTTCATTTCTTGCTCTTGAGGCATTTGTTTTTTTTTGTCTGATTATTTTAAATGGGATTTTATTAAAATATGTTTGAAATTTTTTGTAATTTTGGAGATTAAATAGTTTATTTTGATCAATTATGATTATTTCAAATTTAACAAATAACTGAAAACTTAAAGATTTTATTGTGTTATATAGTTGATTTTCCCTGTTTATTGTAGGAATTATAATTGAAATTTCACTCATCAATTTTATTCAATATTGCTAATATTAGTTTCTTGTAACTTCTATTGAGTGCAAAATTCTTCCTCTTTTTATATAAATTATAACTGTTATAAAATTTATAATTATTAATTATATAATTTAATTTTAAGTCAAAAGATTTAAAATTATGAATTTCAGGGTAATAAATCAAGTTACTTGTCTTAGAATAATTCTGAAATTTTGTTGTTAAAATAGGTTTTCCTAAATATATTAATTCAATTAATTTATGAGCATCAATATTTTTTTTTAATTTAGATGGATAAATAAACAAATCACACTTATCTAGTTTTTTAGCCAAAACATTTTGAGATAAATTTTCAAAAAATCTTATATTAAGATTTTGCTTAATTTTTTCTATATCCACCAAGATTTGACTCTTTTTATGTATATTTTTATAAGGATGATTTACATCTATATTGCCAAAAAAGAAAAAAATTAAATCAGAATTTGATTTTATTAGCTTATTAATTAAATTTAAATCAAATCTACCTGATAAAAAATTTCCATACAAACCTATTATTTTTTTTTGATTTTTTTTATTTTTTTTTTTGATTTATAATTTAAAAAGAATTTGCTCAAACCATGGTTCGTATAAATAATTTTTTTTTTAATATTTTTATCAATCAATTTTTTTGAAATAGAAATTATATAATTAAAATCTACTTTATTCATTTGTTCTATGTTTATTTTTATTGGATCCATTATTTGTAATATTTTTTTTTTTGATTTAAATAGATTTACAATTTTAAAATTTTTTTCATCAAAAGACCATACAATATCAAATTCAGATCTTAGTATGGAGGAAAGTTTAATAATAAAAAATTTTAAAAAAAAGTTATTAATTTTACTAAAATAATTTGGAAGAAAAAATTTAATTTTAATGACATTAATATTAAATTTATTTTTATTAATTTTATATAATAATATTTGTTTACTATTTAGATATTGAAGCGGATTTAAAAAATATACGTCATATCCAATATTACTTAGAATAATTGAATAATGGTGTTTAGAATTAAAAAAATTAGTCCAAGATTGTGGTGATATAATTAAAATTTTTTTTTTTTTCTGGTTCTCATATCGACTCGATAATAATTTTTTTAAAGATATTTTTATTTTTTTTAATATCAAACTTTCGTTTTGAATTTTGATAAGCATTTAAAGATAATTTTTTTAATAAATTTTTATTTTTTCTAAGTGAGATAATTTTATTAATTAAATCTTTTGTTGAATTATTTTTGACATATAATCCATTAAAATTATTTTTTATAATATCATTATTATCTTTATTAAATAATGTTAATAAACTCGGTACTCCATAGCAAGCTGCTTCAAGAACTGGTCTACCAGCAGCACTAACATATGATGGAAAAATCAATAAGTGTATTTTTTTATAAAAATTATCTAATTTATATCTAAAACCTACAAATCTTGCGTTTTTTGAAATTAATTTTTCATTATCTTTTAGTAAATCATAATAATTTTCTCTAATTCCAAATAGCTTTAAAACTCTCTCAATTAAATTAGGTTTTTGAGGAATGGGCCCTACTATGTAAAAAAAAATACCCTTTTTTAATCTAAGTTTACTTATAGTGTTAATCAAAAGCTCAATTCCCTTAGAGTTAGTAAAATTTCCAACAAAACCTATATTTATTTTATTTTTAAAATTTTTATAAAATTTATTCTGAATATAAAAAGAATTATATAACTTTACAATTTTGACTTTCATTGGATAAGTAGTTGATTTTTTGACATCTTCATCAATGAAAATTAATTTATAGATATATTTTTTTATAAGAAAGTTTTGAATTTTAATTCTAAAAAAATTTTTTGTATTTTGTTTAGAACGAACATAACTAATTATTTTACATTTATAAAATAATCTAAAAATAATAGCTGATGGTAATAATGTAAGATCATTCAATAAAATTAAATCAGGTTTACTTTGTGTAAAACGGTATTTTAAAATATAAAAAATGTTATAAATAAAAAATATTATTTCCCTCAGTAAAACAAACCATCTCCATCCTTTATAATAACCAAAATTGTTATTGTTAAATTGAGAAAATCCAAAAACGGTTTTGGTATTGATATTGTTTTCTTTAAAAATTCTAGAACTACTTCCTTTGGGTGTTAAACATGTAAAATTAAAAAAATTAAGGTTCTCTTTTAAATAAATCAAAAGACTTTGGGTTGCACCTCCAAAAATTGGGCTATGATTAATTACTAAGATTTTTTTTTTTATAAAAAACTTTTTCATCTTTTTTAATTAAAGATTTTAAACAAGAATAAACTCTTTCAAATCTTTTATTTGAATATATGTTTATTGGTATACTTACTATGTGTGCACAACTAAACTCAGTATGTTTTTTTTTAAATAATAAATTTTGTTGATACTGTCTGTATAATGGTTGTGGGTAAAAAATTTTTGTGGGAATTCCTTTTTTTTTAAAGTAATTTATAAATGATTTCCTTTTTTTTACTAATATAGAAAATTGACCGTAAACATGCGTTTTGCCTTTTTCAACTTTTGTATAACCTGTAATTCCTTGATTAGATAAAAGCTTTATGAATTTATTTACAACATAATTTCTTTTTACAATTTCGTTTTTGTATATTTTAATTTTCATATTTAATATAGATGCTTGAATCTCGTCTAATCTTGCATTTAATCCTATAAATCTATTACTAATGCCATATTTTTTCTGTCCATGATTTCTTATTGCCTTTAGTTTGTTATAAATATTTTTATCATCTGTAACTACTCCACCTGCATCTCCAAAAGCACCTATGATCTTAGATGGAAAAAAACTATAACAAGTTATATCAGCATATTTCGATAGTGGCTTTCCATCAATTTTTGCTCCAAAACTTTGAGCAGAATCCTCAATCAACTTTATTTTTTTGCTTTTCACTAAGTTTCTAATTTTTTTTAACTCACAAGGATAACCAAATAAAGATGTAGTTATAATTGCTTTTGTCTTTTTGTTTATCTTTTTATTAATCTCAAGATGATTGATATTGAAGTCATTAATATTGATATCAACATAAATTGGTTTTGCACCAAGCAAAAGTATTATCTCTGCTACAGATAACCATGAAAAAGATGATGTAATTACTTCATCCCCTTTTTTAATTCCAATTGACAGTAATGCAATTAAAAGAGAGTCTGTTCCAGAAGAGGTTCCAACCGCATATTTTGTGTTTGAAATTTTTGCAATTTGTTTCTCAAATTTAAGTACCTCTTTTCCTAATATAAATTGAGTACTTTTTAATGTTTTAAAAATATTTAAATCTAGTTGTTTTTTATATTTTTGATATTGAAGGTCTATATCAAAAAAATTCATTTTATTAAAATGCATTTGTTTTTAATCAACTTGTACTTTTCAGTTGTAGTTTTACACTTTGCCACTCTAAGTTTAGAAGAAAATTTAAGTTTTGAACCTGAGCGGCTAACCCATCCTTTATGCTTTGCAGGTACACCTGCTACAAGAGAGTAACTTTCTACATCTTTTGTTACTACTGATCCGGCACCTATAAATGCATATGAATTTATTGTATTTCCACAAATTATTGTTGAATTAGCTCCAATAGTAACTGATTTCTTGACTAAAGTTTTTTCGTATTCTTTGATTTTATTTTGAACTGGGAATTCTGATCTTGGGTATAACACATTTGTAAATGTAACTCCTGGTCCGCAAAAAACAAAATTTTCCAACTGAACACCTTCGAAAATAGACACATTATTTTGTATTTTAACATTAGAACCTATCGTAACATTTTCACCAATAAAAACATTCTGTCCAATTGTAACATTAGTTCCAATTATTACATTTTTACACAAATGAGACCAATGCCATATCTTTGTATTTTTTCCAATTTTTACATTGCTATCAATTATTGCAGTTTTATGAATATTATTTTTTAATTTCATTTTGTATTAATTTCAAATTGTCGTATGTTAATAATAAATTTTCAGTCAATATTCCTCTTCCCAATAATATTTCCTTATAACATTTTGTGTGAAGATCAGTAAATCTACTAGTGAGATCTATATTTGAATTATTAAATAAAATTTTTCTGATTGGTTTATTTTTATTTTTTAAAAATTTTTTTTCAATTGATAATAAAAATTTTATTTTGGCATTATAAAAATACATTGTTCCTTTTAATGTTTTTTTATTTGTTAAGTCTAAGTTTATTTTGTTAAGTTTTCCAAATAAAAAGGTTAAAATATCAACAAAATGCACTCCTATGTTCATTATCAAACCTCCAGAGTGTTTTAAATTACTTTTCCAACTTACCTCGTACCATTTACCTCTATACGTTATATAATTTAATAAAATATTAGAAAATTTTTTTAATTTTATAACTTTTGATTTTAAATTAATTATATTGCTGTTATATCTTAATTGAAAAATAGAGTAACATTTTTTCTTATATTTTTTTTCAATTTTATTTATATTTTTTATTTGTCTAAAGGACATTACTGTTGGCTTTTCACAAATTACATCGGCACCATTTATTAAAGATTTTTTAATATGTGAAAAGTGAAGATAATTTGGTGTACACACAACTACATATGAAATTTTTTTTTTTTTTAACTAAAGAAAAAAATTCTTTTTCACTATCTGCAAAATCACATTCGGGAAAGAATGAGTCTAAATAACCAGAATTATTATGAGGATCATATGCCAACACTAACTTTTTTTTCAAATCTTTTATTGTTGCCACATGCTTTCTTCCAATATAGCCAGATGAACCTAATAATGCAAAATTTTTAACATTTTTAGTCATCCAATAGTAGCTTTTAAATAAAAATAATATAAATGAAATATAAAAATGAAAATTTGTCAAAAATGTATAATGGACGACCAAAATGATAAATATATTCATTTTGATAATCAGGGAATATGTAACTATTGCAAAGATTTTGAAGATAAAAAAAAAATTTATACTTTCACAAATGAACAAGTAAAATCTAATCTAGACGAATTAAAAAAAAAAATATTAAAGTTAAAATCTGGAGATTATGATCTTATAACTGGTATAAGTGGAGGTGTAGATAGTTCATATTTGTTACATCTAATTAAACAATTAAACTTAAATCCCTTAATTATTCACTTTGATAATGGTTGGAATAGTGAACTTGCTGTAACTAATATTAAAAACTTACTCGATAAAACAAAATTTGATTATATCACAGAAGTAATTGATTGGAGTGAGTTCAAAAGTTTGCAAAGATCTTTTTTAAAAGCAGGTGTGGTTGATATTGAATTACTTACTGATCATGCAATTACTGCAACATTATATAAATATGCAAAAAAACACAAAATAAGAACTATTTTTTCAGGAGGAAACTTTGCCACTGAACAAGGTATGCCAAAAGACTGGTCATGGCAGAAATCTGATTTAAGAAATATACTGGATATTAATAAAAAATTTGAAAATATTGAAATGAATACGTTTCCTATTTTCGATACGTTTAATGCTTTAATTGAAATGTTTAAGGCTAAATTTAAATTGGGGAACTGGTACCAAAAGATAGAACCTTTAAATTTAATAAATTATAAAAAAAATGAAGCAATTAATATTCTAAATAAAGAGTACAATTGGATATATTACGGAGAAAAACACTACGAATCTACATTTACTGAATTTTATCAAGCATATATTCTCTTCAAAAAATTTAAAATTGATAAAAGAAAACCTCATAATTCAAGTCTAATTAGAAATGGAGAAATATCTAGAAAAGACGCTTTAGAAAAAATAAAGTTATCACCTTATAAAACTGATGATGTGGAGAGAAAAAAAAGAGATTATTTTTTAAAAAAAATTGAAATGACTAACGATGAATTCCAAAAAATTCTCTTAGATGGCCCCAAGAAACACTTAGACTATAAAAATGATTACTTTGTATTTCAATTTTTACAATTCTATAGAAAATATTTAAATCCAAAAAATGTGATAAAAAAAGTATGGAAAAGATTTTAAAAAAAATTAAGAGTAAAGAAGCTGTTATAGGAGTAATTGGTTTAGGATATGTAGGATTACCATTGTGCGAGATTTTACTCAAAAAAGGATTTAAAGTTATCGGATACGATATAGATAAAAAAAAAATAAATGATTTACTTAATAAAAAAATTTACATTACTAATTTTAATCCGGTAAATATTTTTAAAAAAATAAATAAAAAATTTTTAGTTCGAAAAGTTGATCATACAATCGGTGAATTAGATTTTATAATTCTTTGTGTTCCAACACCTTTAAAGAATAATATTCCTGACCTAAGTCCTCTAAATAATTCTATGCAATCAATAAGTAAATATCTAAAACAAAATCAAACATTAATAATTGAAAGTTCTACCTATCCGGGAACTACTGAGCTGTTACATCAGAAATATATAAGAAAAAAATTTAATTTAGGAAAAAACTTTTTCATTGGATACTCTCCAGAAAGAGAAGATCCAGGTAATAAACGATTTAATATTTCAAATACACCAAAAATAGTTAGTGGAATTACTCATAACTGCCTAAAGATAGTAAATTTTTTTTATAAGACTTGTGTTGATAGAACTCACGTCGTTTCATCTGTAGAAGTTGCAGAATTTACTAAATTGTATGAAAATACATATAGAAATATAAATATAGCTTTAGCAAATGAAGCTAAAATTTTGTCAGAGAAATTAAACTTAAATATTTTTGAAATAATCAATGCTGCCAAGACTAAACCATTTGGTTTTCAAGCTTTCTATCCTGGTCCAGGAATAGGAGGTCATTGTATACCAGTAGATCCAATTTATCTATCATGGCTTGCTAAATCAAAAGGTGTAAAAACTGACTTTATAAATTTAGCTGCAAAAATAAATAATAGCATGCCTTTGTGGATTATCAAAATAATTAAAAAGAAATTAAAATTAAAAAATAAAGAATTTAATAAAAAAAAATTTCTTTTAATTGGAGCAGCTTATAAAAAAAATGTTAATGATTTAAGAGAATCACCAATTTTAAAAATTATTAATTATTTTACAGAAAATAAAATTACTTTTGATTACAATGATGAATTTATAAAAAAAATAGAAACAAAAAAATTTAAGAGTAAATTTTATTCAGTAAAACTGAATGCACATTTAATTAAAAAATATGATATTGTAATTTTGTTAACAGATCATGATTATATAAATTCAAAGTTATTATTAAATAATTCGAAAATAATTTTTGATTTAAGAAATTTTTTTAAAAATAAATATAAAAATGTTATTGGAATCTAAATTATTAAAAACAAATCAATTTAATAAAAAAAATTATTTCAAATTTTTGAATAGTTTTAAAAAGTTAGGATACAAGTTTGTCAATTTTAGAAATATCAAACAAAAAAAAAATGTAATTTTAAGACATGATGTTGATTTTTCTATAGACCTAGCAAAAAAAATTGCAATTTGGGATAAAAATTTAAATATAAGTAGTCACTTTTTTTTCCAATATGACTCACCATTTTACAACTTACTTACGGGCAAGAATATAGATAATTTAAAATTTATTAAAAAACTCAACCATAAATTGGGTTTTCATATTACAATTAAAAAAGAAAGTGAAATTAAAAAAGAATTATCTTTATTCTCAAAATTATTAGCAGTGCACAATATTAAATTTGATAATATATTTTCAATACATAAAGTTGGATCAAAGAAACAAAAAATTAATGTTTCAAAATATAAAAATTTTTATAAAAATAAGTCATTGAAAATTTATTATGCAGACTCTGGTGGTCTATTTAGATTTGGAAACCCATTAAAGGATAAAGAAATAGTTTTAAACAAATCTACTTTTCAACTCAACCTTCATCCAGTATGGTGGGTATCAAATAAAAATACTTCTAAAAAAAAAAAAATAGAAGCCACAAAAAGATTAGTTCTCAATATATTAAATGACGAACTAGGTAGTTATAAACTTTTGTGAATCTAAATGGAAACAAATATATACAAACTTTTATACAAACAGTTTAAACAAAAACCAAATCACAAATACATAAACCCCATAGATCAATTAGAATTTTCTTTAGAAAAATTACATGACTTTGTATTAAAATTTAATTTTTATTTACATGAAAAAAAGATAAAAAAACAAGACAAGATTTTCGTTGTATTTGAAAATTCTGTACTATTAACTTGTCTATTCTATGGTATTACTTGTTCACAAAGAATTTTTGTTCCAATAAATCCATCATCTGGAAACCAAGAAATAAATTATATTTGTAAGAAAATTAAGCCAGATCTAATTATTGGAGACTCTGATTATATTTTTAAAATTCCAAAAAAATTTAAAAAAAAAACTATTATAATTGATAATAATGATATTTTTTTTGATAAAATTTTTAATAAACAGTCAAAATCTATAAAATCTATAAATAAAGGTAATGTTGCTGAAATTTTATTTACCTCAGGGTCAACTGGTAAACCTAAGGCAATAGTTTTAACTCATGAATCAATTATGCATAATTTATATGGTATTTATAAAAAAATTAAATTTAAAAATAATAAAAATTTCTTAGCTATCACTCCTATTTATCATAATAATGGTCAATTTATACCTACTTTAATTCCATTGTTAACTTTTGGAAAAACAACACCATCAAATTCTTTAACTAGTATTTTAAATTTTTGGTCACTAATTAAATTAAAAAAAATTAATTATAGTTCTGTCATGGTCACACATATAAACTATCTTTATTATAATAAAAAAAAAACTACTCACAGTCTAGAGGCTTTATTTTGTGGTGGTGCAAAACTTGATGCTAATATTCAAAAAAAATTTGGAAAATATTTTAATGTTAAAGTTCTGGCAAATTATGGATTAACGGAAGTTTCATCAATTGCATCAACAGAAACGCTTAAAAATTTTAATACAGGTACATCTGGTTCCTCACTTTACAATAATAAGATTTTTATAAAAAAAATTAAAAATAGTAAATTTGGTGAGATATATATTGAAGGTAAAAATTTATTTAGAGAATATTTTAAAGATAAAAAAACTACAAAACAAAAAAAAATAGGCAAATTTTTCTATACTGGTGACATTGGTGCCAAAGATAGAGCTGGAAACCTTATAGTAAAAGACAGAGTTGATAGTATGTTTATTGTTAGTGGTGAAAATATATATCCTAATGAAATTGAAAACTTAGCAAATAATTATAATGGTATAAAAAATTCTTTCGTGACTGGTATATTTGACAAAATAACATCGAAAAAAATTGTTCTCATATATGAGGGTAAAAAAAATATTTCTCATGACTCAATAATTAATTTTTTATCTAAAAAACTATCAAATTTCAAAATACCAAAAAAAATTTGGCATATATCCGATCTCGATTTAAAAGAAATACCAAAAGCACCTAATGGGAAAATATTAAGAAAAAAATTTAATCAAAAGTTATTACTTAATAAGAGACTTAATTAAATAATTGTATATTTTTTTATAACTAGTAAGGTTAACACTCACATTATTATTTATAGATATTTGAAATTTTTTTTCTATATCCATTACCAATCTTATATGAGAAAGTGAGTCCCATTTATAAAAATTTCCGATTGATAATTGTGATAATTGCTTCTTATTAACTTTAAAAGTTTTCATAAATAGAGTCTCTAGTTTTTTTTCAACTATATTTTTTTTCATTAAATAATTAATTGAGCTGGATTGCCAAATACCTTTTTGTTATTTTTTATATCAAATATAACAACTGAGCCTATACCAACAAATACATTGTTACCTATACACACTTTATTTTTAATTGTAGCAGAAGGAGCAAGCCAAACATTATTCCCTATCTTAACACTACCAGCTATTTGGCAAGATGCTGTTATAATACAGTTTTTTCCAATTTTTACATTATGTGCTACATGTACTAAATTGTCTATTTTGGTATTTTTACCAATAACTGTATTTTCGAAAGTTGAAATTACAATGCAGCTATTATTACCTATGTGTACATTTTCCTCGATTTGAACTGACCCAAATTGTGGAAATTGTATAGGTTTTTTTTTGTTATCTCTCTCATAGCCAAAACCATAACAACCAATTAAGGCACCAGATCTAATAATTGAATTTTTTTTAATTTTAACATTAGAAAAAATCTTTGCCCCTGGTTCAATAATACAATTTTTTTCTATTATTATATTATTGCCTACAATACTTTTTGCTGAATACTTGACGGTTTGATCTATGATATTTTTTTTTAAATTAGTTTTAATCATTTTTTTTTTTAAAAAAAAATTTAATATTTTACAAAATAATAACCTTGGGTTTTTATTTATAATTAATGTACTTAATTTAAGGTTATTTTTTTTTTTTTGAATTAAAATTTTACCAGGGAGATTTACCTCATAATTTGAAAAACACAGAACATCTTTATTTTTGCTAAAGATAGAACCAAATCCATAAATATATTTATCTTTACCATAATAATTTAAATTAAACATCTTACACAATTTACTGACTTTAATGGGTTGGGTTAATTTAATCATTTATTGATAAACATTAGATATATTCAAAAATTTTATTAAATTTGTCAAAATTATGTCTATAAGAATATTTTTTAGAAATATTATCATTTTTTTTTTTATAATTTAAAATCTTATCATCATCTATTTTTTTGATAGTATAAGCAATATTTTTTAAATCATAATTTTTTGTTACTCTTCCACATTTATGTTTGATTAAAAATTTACTAATTTCTTTACTTGGAGTAGCAACTATACTCAATCTAGCTTGAATACTTTCAAATAACTTATTTGGCATTGAATAAAGATGGTTCACACTAACACTGTCAGTTATCAATAAAGAAATATCAAAATTATTTATTTTTTTTGGTATATTAAATAATTTAACAGGTTTCATAAATTCAAAATTTGAAACTTCAGAAGCTTTATTTTTTAAAAATCTAAAGTATTCTAAGTCAGTTATTTTTAACATACATGTAATTTGATATTTTTTACCTAATAACTTTGCAGTTTCTATGTAGTTTTCTATTTTTCTGGTCTTTGAGCAAATTCCATGGTGAATAATTTTAATTTTTCCACTTACCCTATTTGGCTTAAGTTTTTCGTATTTTGCTAAACTGTAAATAAGAAAAAATTTGTTATTTAGAATTTTTTCATACATATTTTTAATACCTTCAGAAACAGTTAAAAATGTTTTTACTTTATGAGTTAGTTTTTTTATACCTTTGAGATAAAAAGAGGAATATAAGTATTTCCAAAACATTTTTTGGTTAAAATGCATTGGATAAAAGTCTCTTGCATCCCAGATTATATTTTTTTTTTTCACTATTTGGCTTAATCCAAGCGCAGTGTCTATATCGTATGTGTAAATATAATTATAATTATTAATATTTAGTAAACTTACAAATTTAATTAATTTTGAGTAATAATTTTTATGCATATTAAATTTTAAGAATATGATAACCAAAAAAAAGGAATAAAATTTCCTTCTATTCAAAAGACTAATCAAACTTAAATCTTTAATAATATTTTCAGGTATTTTTATATATTTAAATGAAATATTCTTTTTTTTTAAAAATGATAAAAAACATGATGTTCTTGAATCTTCATAAATACCGATTTTACCAATAACTAATACTTTTATTTTTTTTTGCTTGGTAGGCATATTCAAGTTTTATAATTTTTCTAAAATGAAGATAGCACTTTTATTAAATTTTTCTTTGATTTTGGACAGGCTATAAAATTGGGACCAAATTTAAAATTATTCATTTCAACTTTAAATTCTGAAATAAACTTTACTCCTGTATTTGTTAGTTTTCCGACCACATAATCATTTTTATTAAAAAATTTGAATAATTCATAAAACATGAAACTGGAAATACTATTTGCGATAGAGTATTCAAATTGGATTATTTCAATTTGTTTTTTTTTAATCATTTTATTAAAACCTCTAAGTACTTCTAACTCCATTCCTTCAACATCTATTTTCAAAAAATCTATTTTCTTAATTTTATAATTTTTACAAAATAAGTCTCCTTTTTTAAATTTTGCTAAAATTTTTTTTGATTTTATATCTGGTCTAGTGTTAAAAAACGAATTTTCTCCATCTAGTGATGGGTAATCATAAAAATAACTTGATTTATTTGAACATCCCAAACCAAATTTTAAAACTTTAAAACTGTTAATTTTAATTTTAGCTAATATTTTTAGCCTACTAGGTGTAATTTCGAAAAGATAAAATCTACTTTTCAAAAAAATATTGTAAAAATATTTTGACCAATAGCCTTTATTAGCACCAACATCAAAAACAATTTGAATATCAATATTACTTTTGTATAATTTTTGAATTATCATGTTTTCTCCATTAAACCTTCTGTCAAATGAATAGTTATTAGATACCTCTGATAAAATTATACTTAATTTTTTAACAAAATTTGGTAACAAGCCAATTGAATCTAGTCTTAAAAAAAAGTTTTTTACAATGAAGTGAATTTTTAATTTATAATTCATATAATATTTATATAAATATAAAATACATTATGTTAGTTTTTTTGTTATAAATAAAGATTATTTAAACCTGATGAATATAATTTTAACATGTATAAAATAATTAGTTTTCCATTTTATATATTATCAATTTTTTATTTTTTAATACTAATAATTGCAATCTTCTTATTTAAAGTTATATTTAATTTTATTAATACTTTTACTAAAGTAAAAAATGGAAAAAAACTTTTTAACTTTATAAATAAAAATTTCTCAAAAAATTAATTTTTTTTAATATATACAAACTCATTTAAAGACCACCACTTTCTTATTAAGTTTCTAAATGGATTTAATAATTTAAAGACATAAATTATAGTAATTGGAAGTAATATAATAAATCTTAATAAAGTTTCTAAACTTCTTGAAGATCTATATTTCAAAGCATTATACTTGTTTCTTTCAATTGCAATGAATTCATATTTGCTTTTTTGATTTAATATTAAAAGAATATTTTCAAGTGTTAAAAATATACTGGGCATATAATCATGATACATCCAACTTAACATGTATCCAAAAGCTGGTTTATCATTACTTAAAATTAACGTACCACTCTTAGTTAGCAACTCGTCAATTTTAAATAAAAATCTTTTTTGATCTTCACAATAATTAATATTACTTTCAGATATAATTAAATCATAATTACCAGTTATTTTTTTAAAATCATTTTCATTATTGAAATCAATTTGAATGGCATTTAAATTCAGATATTCTTTCATTGCTGCAACAGATTTTTGAGAAAATTCTGTAATAGTTACATCTGAATATTTAGATAAATATTTTGCAAGAATTCCAGGTCCTCCACTTAGAATTAATATTTTTTTATTTTTGTAATTAATTTTATTTTTTTTTAATCTTTTTAATTGCTGTCTTAAAGTTTTAAGATATTCTTTAATATCATTTTTTTTTAATAATTCAGAATAAACATCATAAGGTATGGTTGAGTCTTCTTGAGTCTCTTTTGAAAAAACTAATGATTTATTTAAAACAGTCCATCCAGTTAATTTATTAAATATTTTTATCAAAAAAATAAAAATATTTTTATCAAAAAAAATTTTTTCGTTATCTTTAGAAAACTGATTGCCGCATTCATTACAAATAAAATAAGTTCTTTTGTAAAAACTAGTGCTTGAAAAATCTTGATTACAAGGATTTTTTAAGCAATTTAATTTAGTAAATTTATTAATATTCAATTTTATACTGTTATTCCAAATTATTTCCTATTGAAATCAGCCTCACAGATTTATTATTGTTAATTATATATCTGAATGGATCTATAACTATTGAACCATCGGGAAAACTATAGTTCCTAAATATCTCATGTTTTGTTCCAATAAAATAAGTAGCTTTATCAAATTTAGGTTCTTCTTTATCAACGAAAGGATCATACGAATTAATTTCAATTTCTTTGTTTGTTTCCTTTAACAAATTTAATAATAAAATTGATGGGCTACCTGTTAGAATATTTGTTTCAGGTTTGAAAGATTTTCCAAGTATAAAAATTTTTTTATTTACTAAATTTTCAAGAACCAAATCACTCAGCCATTCACTCTGTTTCTCCCTTTGCATCATAATATTTTCAAACCAATCTGTACTAAGATTAAATTTTTTTGCGAGCCACGATAACGCAATGTTATCTCTAGGATGACATCCTCCTCCATCACCCATTCCACCTGTCAAATATGCATCACTTATAATTCTTTTGCTTGCAAGTCTTAAACCATTTGTAACATCATCTACGTTTGTATTTGGTAAATGATGGCACATTTCCATTACAGTATTTATAAAACCAATTTTTGTAGAAATATAGGTGTTGTACGTAACTTTTATCAATTCTGCATTTTCAATTGTAGTTTTAAAAAATGGAGATCTATGAATAGTTTTATAAAATTTTTCTGCTGTATCTGCTGCTTCAGGGTTATCAACACCAAAAAGAACAAATTCAGGGAACATAAAATCCTGCATTGTTGTACCCATTGCGATAAAAAAAGGATTATAACAAAGTTTTGTATGAGGCCCTAATAGAGGTTTGATTTCTCTTCTTATCGTTCCGGGTAAAACTGTAGAAATAATAATTACTATTTTTGATGTTTTTTGCTTTTCAATTTCTTCTGATAAAGATTTCATCCCACTTATTAAATATTCATAATTAAAATCAACTCGTTTATCAGGAATTTTAGTTATACCTTCATATAAAGGATCATGTGGTGTTTGAATAGGAACAAATATAATATCTGATCTTTTTACAACTTCACTTATACTGGTAAATTCAATTTTTGATTTATCCAGGTGTTCTTGAGCCCATATTTCTTTATATGGGATTTTTTTAGCATCTATTATCGATTTTACGTTTTCTGAAATATCATAACCACATACTGTGTGACCTTTTGATTCAACTGCTAATGCAACAGGTAAACCTAGTTTTCCAAGTCCAATAAATCCTATATTCATAATTTAGTGAATAATTTATATACACTATTTAAAAATTATTCAAAGCTTTAAGATAGTTTAAATTTTCATCTAAGTATTTTTCGTTTAGATTAAATTTTTTTATTATACTTTTTAATTGTTCAATATTTTCTTGGTTAGATATTTTTTCTAGCAACTCTGGTAAATTATGGTAATAAATGGCTCTTTTGCTAAATTCTCCAAGAGGGTCATGTTTTTTTTTTAAGATAATTTTTTTATCTGTAGAAGTTATTTCTCCTATTATTCCTGAGCCTGCAAATATAAATGGTTTTTTGTCATGCTTATGTATTGATAAAAAGAAATCACATTTTTTAACTAAATCTTCATATAAATAAGTATCAACAAATTTTTTAAAATATAATACTTCTATATTTTTCTCAATTAGTGAATCAATAAAATTTTGATCTACATTTGAAAAATTTCCAATAAAAACAAGTCTTAATTTTTTACACTGTTTTTCATTTAATTTTAAACAAGCATCCAAAAGAGATCTATAATCTCTTCTCTGATTATCGTAAGAACCAGGAATTCCTATTGAATATTTGTTAGATTTGTTTTCGGTTTTAATTAATTTAGCTGAATTTTTACTATATAAAAAAAAACTTTTGTGTTTAAATTTATTATTTGTAAATTTATTAAAATAAACTAGTTGTGTATTTGACTCAAAAATACACTTATCAGCAAACATTAAAGATAAATATCTTAATAAATTAGAAAAAGAAGTAATTAAAATGCTATAAATGGAAACATTTCTATTTAATTGAATTTTAATGAATTTTTTCCAATTTTTTGAAAATAAGAAATATCTTGTATTTCTTATTTGTAAAACTATTTCTTTTTTAAAAAAACAATAAAAATAAAAACAAATTATATTAAATATAAACTTTAAATAAGTATTTTCTGCTCCAGTACTAATATGAATTAGATCATATTTTTTATGTTGGAAAAATAAATTAAAGAAAAAAAAATTTCTATTTTTTAAATCTACTACTGGATATTTACTAAAGTCTCTAAATAAATCATTAATCATTAATTTATCCTCGGAAACATTTAAAGCCAAAGTAATATCAAAATTTTTGTTTTTATACATTTGACATAAATCGTCTAAAATATGATAGTGATTTGATCCTTCAACTATTAATACTGATTTAGACATTGTTAAATTTAAAATCAAACATTTCTGATATTCTTAAAGAATGAAGAACTTTCAATTAAATCTTCATATTTACCTTCATCA
>MDSV01035187.1_pt1 | contig 17288 bp, 17 predicted proteins | sample 810851 | NCBI WGS metagenome assembly MDSV01 (sample SAMN05326640, study PRJNA326480) | marine metagenome | isolation source: seawater | place: Atlantic Ocean: North East | collected 2012 | reverse complement strand
CTTCGAGTGCAGAATTAGAATTCTTTTAGGTTGCTGTTTCATTCCGCTTGCCTTCACTCTTGAGCGCATTAGCTAATTAAAGATAACTTTTCCTTAAATTATTAATTTATTATGACATTACCAATAGGAACACCTGCTCCCAATTTCACCCTCAAAACAAAAACGCCTGAAGGTCTCAGTGATGTAGACTTGAACTCACATCAGGGGGACTCCTCGGTTGTGTTGCTTTTTTTCCCATTTGCATTCACTGGAGTATGTACGGAAGAAACATGTTCAGTACGGGATGATTTATCATCGTATGAAAACCTGAACGCTAAGGTATATGGAATTAGCGTAGATAGTCCATTTGCGCAAGAAGCCATGGCATTAAAAGAAAATTTAAATTTTCCCCTTCTTAGCGATTTTAATAAAGAAGTCTCCACACAATATGGTGTTTTATACGAAGATTTTATTGGCTTTAATGGAGTATCAAAGCGATCCGCTTTTGTTATTTCCAAAGCTGGGGAAATCACCTTTTCATGGTCTTCAGATGATCCTAAACAATTACCAGACTTTGACGCTATAAAAGCCGCCCTTTAGTATATAATCACAACAAAACTAGGGGTGCTCTATTACCTAATTGTGATGCATAATACATAATCGTAGTGGATTTGGTAGCGTTCGTTGAAAAAGTCTAAGAAACTTTTCAGGTTTTATTTAGCTTACTCATTTTCCGGTTACAGAAGTTTGAAAGCGTGAACAAAAATTCAATTTACCAAGTTTGTTCCACTAATGAAGAGGTTTATGTGTGCGTTAAAGAAAAAGCTTCCTACATGAACTGTAATCCTCTTCGAACCTTTCTCCATGAAATGGTTAAAGAAGGTAACAGGTTTTTTGTCATAGATTTCCAACACTGCTCAAGTATGGATAGCACATTTTTGGGTATTTTAGTTGGGCTTGCTTTACAACTTAAAAAACTTGAGATTACAGGAAAGCTTACACTTATAAATTTGGTGGGAAGAAACCTGGAAACAGTACAAAATTTGGGAATTCATAAAATTGCCACTGTTAGCTCAAGCTATATTACAAATACTAATGAACTTGAAAACCTGAACAATCACCCCCTTCACGAAGAAGCTAATCCTGAAATTATCTATAACGCTCATAAAACGCTCTTGGAACTAAATGAAAAAAATTCTAGAATGTTCCGTGATGTTGTTAACTACCTTGAGCAAAAGATCGAGGATTCAGCTTAAGGATTAAAACCAGTGAGCTCTTTCCTTTATTTTCTCATTGGTCTTACAATCGGTTTATTCTTTTGGAATTATACTCGAAGAAAAGCAAAATTAGAGAAGAATTTACTCAGTGACCAAAAGATCAAGCTGCAGCAGGAAAAAGAGATTGTAGTTAATTTTATGCATAATCTAGCAGTTGCAATTGGTGAAGGCGTTCAGCGAAAAGATCTTTACCAAAGGATTACTCATACAGCTGTAATAACCACAGGTGCCATAAGTGCTTGTGTCTACGAAAAAATGCCAAACGGGAAGCTTCAAAGTATTGCGACTGAAGGATTATTCCCCCCCCAACGGAAAGTAAAGGCATCCCTATCGGAAACAAGTACTACCCGTGCACGCTTTCTAGAAAGAATTCTTGCTTCTGAAATCCTGGAGGACGGTGAGGGTATCGTCGGCGAAGTGGCGAAAACAGGAAAGCCAGTATATGTTCCACACGCACAAAATGACCCTCGAGTTGTAAAGCATAACGACCCATCCTTAACTCTTAGGTCTCTGATATTTTCACCATTAATCCATGATGATCAAATCCAGGGTGTTCTAGTCGTTGCAAATCCGGCGAATGGCATGCCTTTCAGTGAAACCGATCTGTCACTTATAAATTCTCTGGCTGAGCAAGCAGCATTGGCAATAAAAAATGCTGATGCAATGAATTTGCGTGTGGAAAAAACTAGAATGGATTCTGACCTCAACTTAGCACGAGATGTACAGGAATTATTTCTCGCCAATGAATCTCCCGCTTTCAAAGGACTAGAGATTGACACTCAATATGTACCTTCTTCCCAGGTTAGTGGAGATTTTTATGATTTTTACAAATTATCTGCCACGAAGTTTGCTATCTCTGTGGCAGATGTTTCAGGCAAGGGAGTACCCGCATCTCTTCTAATGGCACTTTGCCAGACTAACCTTAGGCATTATGTTAAAAAATCTAAATCGCCGCGTGAAATTTTGATTCAGCTAAATCATGATCTTGAAGAAAGAATTCGAGAGGACATGTTTATAACATTAATTTTGGCTATTATCGATACTCAGGCAAATACAATTACCTACACTCGTGCAGGACACGAACCTAGCTTACTTGGCAAAGTTAGCGGAGATAACCTAGAGGTTTCGAAACTTCAAGGCAACGGTATGGCACTTGGTATGGTTCCATCCGAATTATTTGACGAAATTATTGAAGACCAATCATGCAGTTTCAAAAAAGGGGATATGCTCGTTTTTTACACCGATGGTGTGACCGAATCACAAAGTCAGTCAAATGAGGAATTCGGCTTAGATCGTCTTTGTAGCACCTTAGAAAATTCAAAGGGGAAAAGTCCTTTATCGTTTAACCTATCGTTAATGAAGGACTTAAAAGAATTCTCTTCGGATTCAGGAGACAGGGACGACCTTACCTTACTAACCGTGAAAAGAGTATAACCGCACTAAGTAATCCTGCCTTCATCAAAATCAATCACATCAGCAAATGAACGAAGGTCGGTTCGGCCGCTTGCTCCAAGGTCGATCTTTATTTCCTCCAGTTTTTCTAGAGCCATATCAGACATACCCATTTGAACAACTTTACGATTCCAAACATGTGCATTTAAGTTGTCAGGAAAGATTTCTTTAAGCTTTGCATTTAAATCTTCCTCAGAATTGGCATTCTTTACGCATTCAATAATATTTTGGGGATCAATTTCAAGATGTAAACATAAGAATCCGTCAAATCCCTTTGTGAAATTGCGTCGATAACTTTTAGGGAGATCATCGTCTAAATATTTTTTGATTTTTGCTATGAAACGGGGCAAATGAAGTAATCCAAACGGATGGGCTTGGTAGGGAGATGGCAAGTCTCGCAGGATTGCTCCCGTCGGACCTTGTTCGAATTTATCGTCGGTGTTTGTCAAATTGATAGAAAAGGTTTTGTTTACTTGTTCAACATCTTACATGAAACAACGCAAAGAGAAAAAAATTATTCGCCGGGTTTCCTCCTACATTTTTGAACATAAAGTTCTTTTTTTGCTTACCCTGTCGTTGGCCTTCATAATAACGGTTCTATCTGTTATGGTTCCATCTGCCATACAGAGAGTTTTAGACCAAATTTTTACAAATGGCTTACAGGATTCAAAAAGCTTTATCTACGGTATCATTTTTATTGGTGGCCTGTTCCTGGCAAAAGAAATTTTTAATTGCTTACGAATTAGAGTAAATAACAAACTTGAGCAGAAAGTTATTCTTAAAATAAGAAAATCTCTTCATGATAAACTTTTAGATTTACCAATAAATTTCTACGATCGTAGAAAAAGTGGCGATATTGCATCAAGGGTGGTCGAGGATGTACAAAATGTTGAGCGAGCAATCCTAGATGGTACGGAACAAGGAATTATAGCTGTTCTAACTTTATTTGGAGTTACAATCATGATGTTTGTACAGGAGCCCCGACTTGCATCACTTGTGTTTCTGCCCTTGCCAATCTTAATTGTCATGGCATTTCGTTATTCTAAGATTTCAAAAAAGAATTGGAAAGCTGTTAGAGAAGCGTCAGGAAACTTAAACTCATTATTGGTAGAAGATATTCAGGGTAATCGGCTAATTCATTCTTTCGACCTTAAAAAAAGAGAAAAGGATCGTTTTATGTTATCAAGCAAAGAGTTAGAGTTTAGATCACTCAAAGCTATGTATCGCTGGTCCATACAAGGACCAAGTGCAAGTTTCACCTCATCCCTAGGTATTTTAGCTGTCGTAGGTATGGGGGCATATTTATTAGAAACAGATTCTTCTTTCACTAAAGGTCAATTTTTTGCCTTTCTTCTCTACGCCAACATGTTTTATGAACCTGTCAGACAATTGGTTTCGATCAATAATATGGTTTCCGCTGGGAAAGCGTCAGGAGAAAGAGTTTTTGAAATTCTCGATGAAAAAATTTTTATTAAAAACCCCGATCAACCACTACCATTCCCAAAAAAAGATCATTCGTTAAAATTTTCAAATGTTACTTTCTCCTATGATGACAGACAACCCATTGTTAAAGATTTAGATTTTACTTTGCCATCAGGTACAACAACAGCATTGGTAGGACCAACTGGCTCAGGAAAAAGCACTATCGCAAACCTTCTTCTCCGATATTATGATGTGGATAATGGTAATGTTACGATCGGTGGATTTGATGTAAAAAACTTTTCATTAAGCGAGTTAAGAAGAAATATTGGGTTAGTGTCACAAGACCCTTTTTTATTCGACAGCACAGTGAAAGAAAATTTGCTTCTTGCTGCACCTTTATCGACAGAGTTAGAAATTGCAGAGGCATTAAAAATTGCCCAAGCATGGGATTTTGTAAGTAGACTTCCATTAGCTTTAAATACATTAATTGGCGAAAGAGGGGTACGCCTAAGCATGGGTGAGAAACAACGGCTTACCTTGGCTAGAGCGATCTTAAAATCACCTCCAATAGTAATTTTAGATGAAGCTACTTCTAGTGTAGATGTTGAAACTGAAAGACATATACAAGTTGCGTTAAATCAACTCATACAAAAACGTACCACCTTAATCATTGCACACAGATTGAGCACTATTCGGGATGCCGACCAAATTATCTTTTTAAACAAAGGAGAGATCGTTGAATGTGGGAGACACGAAGAACTAATTTTAAAAAATGGATCGTATGCAAACTTTTGCAAACACCAAGAAAATCTTTTGGTGTAAGGGCAGAAAAACTGCATTCTTATCTGCGAACTTGGTATAAAACCAATCTTATAGATGTTGCCACTAAAAAAGGAGTGAGTAAAAGCGTTAAACTTATACAAGAACGGATGTTGAAATATGATAGAGGACCATAAACTTTATTCTCTGCCCAAGTTCTTAAAGGTAAATTAAGAAAATATGATAAATTGAGTGACTGACCAAGGTAGTAGATCATAAGGGGCCAGACCGTAAACCCCAAGGATACGAAAAAAAGCGTGTACCAAAGTTCTCTGCTCCAGTCTATTTTTTTTATCATAATACGGTAGATCAACTTGCAAGTTATTGAGAATTCATAATATTAGATTACTCTAATAACCCAACTGAATTATGAAATTTCTTACTTACTCATTTTCAACTTTTCTTTGCCTAAGTAGTTTTTATTTATCGGCTGAAAAAAACTACCTGTCTGAAAAAATATATGATAGTTTAATCCAGCCTATTTTCACGGCTAAGTGCCTAGAGTGCCATGGACCTAATAAAAGCAAAGGAAAGCTCAAATTACACACGAAGGACGACTTTCTTAAAGGCGGTAGTGGTGCTGGTTCCGAAATAATTGTCAAAGGAAGTGTTGATGAAAGTGAACTGATTTATCGAATAACACTTCCAACAGATGATGAGGAGGCTATGCCCCCACTGGAGGATAAGGAACATTACAATCCAATCACTGCAGAAGAGCTGATTGTAATGAAAGAATGGATTAAACTTGGGGCATCATTTGATTTACTTGTCTCTGATTTAAATGAAAACTCAATTAAATCAGCCATTCATGTTTTTAAAAATATGCCCAAAAAAATCATTAGTAAAAATATAGCATTACAGCCTAAATTACCTACTGTTTCTGCAGCTGATCCGATCGTATTAGAAGAAATTAGGAAATCGGGCGTACTCGCCATGCCTATTGCACAGAACACGAATGCTATTTATGTTAACGCATCCTATTCAGGAAAAAAATTTACAGACAGCAGTTTAAAATTGTTAGAACCCATCTCCAATCAATTGCTTTGGATAAATTTAGCTCGAACCGGAGTTACCGACAAAGGTATTGCTTCACTTTCTAAACACAAACTACTTACAAGGTTGCACTTGGAAAATACTGCAATATCAGATTCAGCAACTATTCACATCTCTAAGCTATCGAACTTAGAGTACTTAAATCTGTATGGAACAAATCTTTCTGATGCTTCTTTTAAAAACCTTAAGAATTTAAAAAAATTAAAGAAAATTTTCCTTTGGAAAACCAACATAACTAAAAAAGGAGCAGATGATTTTAAAAAACAGTATGTTAATGTGAGCAAGTATGATACTCTTATTGCTCAAAAAAATTCCATGCAAAAATCATTCAATAATCTTGTGCATCGGGAACAGGAAAAAATTAAGGAATTAGAAAAATTTACTCAGGAGTTAGCCCTTGTAACAAATGATAAGAAAAATATTAACGAAACCTGCCCTGTTACTCAAAAGAAAGCTAATGCAAACATATTCTCGTTATTTGAAGGAAGGAGGATTGGTTTCTGCTGTGATAAGTGTAAAGCGAAATTTGATAAAGATGGTGCGGTATTCAGAAACAAAATTATCGATTTTTCTGCCTCTGATGCTTACAAAAAAGCATACGATAATTTACAGAATGCTCAAAATTCAATGGATCAATCTATTGAAAAAGCAAACAGCGAAATTCGGGCTATATCAATTACATTAAAAAATATGGGGCCTGAGATTAATCTAGGTTGGAAAGAAAATGTGGTTTCAAATTAATTTTTTTCCATACCCAATAATTATATCCACTTATGAGTAATGAATCGGATAAAGAGGTAATTTCAATTTTTAAAGAAACTAACGCATTATTAACCGGGCATTTCATCTTAAGGTCTGGTCTTAGAAGCGGACATTTCTTTCAATGTGCACAAGTCTGTCAATATTTAGACAAAGTTACCAGGCTCGCACAATTACTTATTGAGAATATGCTACTTCCAACTCCAAACTTAGTCGTATCTCCCGCGATGGGGGGTCTTGTTATTGGGCAGGAGGTCGCAAGACAATTGGGTTGCCGATTCGTGTTTCTAGAAAAAATCGACGATCGTTTGGAATTAAGAAGGAATTTTTCTCTAACTTCATCTGATAACATATTACTTGTTGAAGATGTTGTTACTAAAGGAGGGAGGGTAGCAGAAGCATTATCTGTCTTAAGTGAATTCGAGTGTAAAGTTATAGGAGTAACTTCCCTCGTGGACAGAAGTACTGATACCATCGATTTCGGCGTACCGTTTCAGCCTTTAATGCGCCTAGAATTCCCAACATATCAACCCGAAAATTTACCTGCTGATTTGGCTGCAATCGAGCCAATTAAACCAGGCAGTTAATCTTAATTTCAGGGAACCCTGTAATTCAAGAAGCGATATTTATTTTTGTACCAAACATAAAACCTGTTGCTTCCTTTTTTTAGCTTTTCACCAACATCCTGTACCGTATTTATTTGTTCACCATTTATTTCAACAATTACTACTCCCTCTTTAAATGTTTCCGCTTCCCCACTTGATTTTGTAACAACCACGCCTTTTGTTGTGGGAGGCACATCAAACTTAAAACGATTTTCTGGAGTAAGAGGCTCAACTGATATTCCTGAAATAGACATCGGAACCGCACGACCCATTAAGTCCAATGTCACAAAAAGAGTAATTTTCTTTTCTTTCCTGATAATTTCAATTGGCACACGAGTTCCGGGAGGAGTTTGAGATATAGCCAACCTAGACTGATTGATTGACTCCACCTTTCGTTCGCCAACCTTAAGTATTATATCCCTGGTTTTAAAACCAGCTAAATCCGCCGCACTACCTGGTACTATTTTCTCAACTATAGCTCCTCCTGGACCATTAGTTATTGTTCCCAGTTCTACTCCAAGAAAACCTCTTTGAATTCCTCCTCGCTCAACCAAATCAGTAAGTACTTTTTTAACCATATTAACCGGAATGGCTAGTCCAATTCCAATACTCGCACCGGTTTGTGAAATAATCGCTGTATTAATTCCAATTAACCTTCCTTTGGTATCCAATAGTGCTCCGCCAGAATTTCCCTGATTAATAGATGCATCCGTTTGAATAAAATTTTCATAAGACCCTTCCTGTTCTAAGATCCCCAACTCAGACCTTTGGGTTGCAGATATAATTCCCATCGTAACTGTCATTCCGATACCTAATGGGTTGCCTGCAGCAAATACAACATCTCCTACCTCAAGCAGGTCGCTATTAGCAAGCGATACATGAGGCAGTGGTTCGTTCGCGTTTATCTTAAGCACCGCAACATCTGTAGACCTGTCAAAGCCGATGATTCTAGCTTCGTATTCTCTTTTGTCAGATAATTGAATAGTAACTTCCTGCACTGGCTTACCAGTTCTGGGATCAGTAATTACATGTGCATTGGTTACAGTATGACCTTCAGGGCTCACAATTACCCCTGAACCAATTCCAGCCGGCACAAGTTCCTCTTTAACACGGGCGTTGTTGAGCCCAGGCATTCCAAAATACCTTCTAAGAAACTCTTCCCTCGGATTTGAATATCCGGGGTAAAGCCTGCGAACAATTTGCTGCGTGGTGACAGCTACAACAGCAGGAGTGGCTTTTTTAAGCCCAAATGAATAACTCGTAGGTGCTTTGCCAATGGAACGGTCAATTGGAGAATTATCAACTTTAAGAGTGAGCGTTTCATTCTGAGAATTTGAAAGGGAAGCCAAACATAAGTTAATAAAGAATATTAAGTAAATTCTCATGTTATACAAAGCGTAAGGAAATATACTTATTGTCTAATGTTATGCTAACAGGAAGCTAAGATCTAAAAACCTTTTATTTGGAACAGGCTTGATATACTACTATCAGTATTTGTCCGGCGTATTGCCTCTCCCAAGAGCGGAGCGACACTCAATTTTTTAATTGGTAAGTCTTCGATATCCATATCCACCGTATTAGTAGTAATAAGCTCATCGAGAATTCCTGTCCTAAGTCGTTCCTTTCCAGTACTATTTAAAACACCATGACTAACAACTGCACTAACCTTTTTGGCCCCTCTTTCTTTTAATATTTTTGCCGCAGCGTTTAAAGTTCCTGCGGTTTCAGTCATATCATCAATAATAAGAATTTCGCGACCCCCCACTTCACCAACTAAATTCATGGCTTCCACAGTGTTAGCACCTGTTCTTCTTTTGGCGACAAAACCTAGTGGGCATCCTAGAACTTCAGCATATGCATTCGCCATTTTCATTCCTCCTACATCAGGTGAAAAAACGGTCATATTATCTGAATCTCTAGATTTTAATTCTTCAAAAAATACGGGTGAAGCATAAAGGTGGTCAACTGGTATATCGAAGAAACCCTGTATTTGCTGTGCATGTAAATCCATGGTTAAGATACGATTAGCTCCGGCAGCTACTAAAAGATTGGCAACCAGTTTTGAAGTTATTGGAACACGTGGTTGATCTTTTCTATCCTGCCTAGAATAACCAAAGAATGGCAGCACAGCAGTAATTCTTGCCGCTGATGCTCTTCTCGCAGCATCAATCATTATCAAAAGTTCCATCACATTATGATTTGCCGGAGAACAGGTTGATTGAATAAGAAAAACATCCATCCCGCGGATATTTTCATTAAATCGGACAAAGCTTTCGTTATCAGGGAAAGAAGTTACTGATGCATCACCCAAAGGTATTTTTAAATAATCACATATTTCATCGGCAAGTGGTCTATTGGAATTTCCACTAAAAATTTTCAGTTGTTTCTCTGTGTACATATACTCAAATTAGTCTTTTGATTCTCTGGCATCAAATCTATTGAACAGCTCTGGCAATCTTTTTTGTAAGATAGAAATTCTTTGAGACAATTTAAAGGGTAGTGCGGGATTTCCTTTCAAGAAAGCTCCGGGTGTAACATTTTTAGTTATACCAGCTTGTCCGGCGATCTTTGCTCCTTTTCCAACAGTCAAATGTCCGGCAAAACCGGCCTGGCCACCTACTACAACTCCATCTTCAAATTTGACACTTCCGGCAATCCCAACTTGTGCGACAATTAAACACCCATGACCAATTCTAACATTATGACCAATTTGAACTAAATTATCTATTTTAGTTCCTTTACCAATTCTGGTCTCCTCAAATCTCGCACGATCTAAACAAGTATTTGCTCCTATTTCGACATCATCCTCAATTACAACCTTACCAAGATGAGGTATTTTTTCGTGAGAACCCTCTACTGTATCAAAGCCATAACCTTCTGAACCAACAACAACTCCTGCGTTCAATGTAACCCTAGATCCAATCTCGCAATGAGTTAATAACTTTACCGAAGGGTGTAACTGGCAGCTCTCCCCAACTACAGAATAATCTCCCACATGGCAGTGTGTTCCTATATTTGTATCATTACCAATGATGGCGTTCTTTCCAATAAAGGAAAATGCACCGACCGATACGCGTTCACCGAGTTTTGCTGTGGGATCAATCCACGCGGTAGAATGAATTTCTGCTGGTGGTGATGATGCAAACTCTTTTTCTAAAAACTTACACAAGCATGCAAGCCCAATTGAGGGGTCATCTATTTTAAGATATATTTGATTATGACTTGGTGACCCAGTGTAATTGTGAGGAAGCAAGATTACCGAAGCATTAGATGTTGGTACCAATTTTTTGTATTTAGCATTTCCTAAGAATGAGATATCTCCAGAAGTTGCTCTTTCTAAGGCTGAAATTCCACTAAATTTTGTTTGCTCAGTATTCCCTTCTACATTCGCAGTAGGAAATAGTTCAAGAAGCTTTTCAAATGAAATACTATATTTCATAAGCCACTGAATCAGGAAAGTGGATTACCCCCTTAATCTCCTTTACTTGGCAATGTTCGCGTTTAATGTGACGATTACTTCTTCAGTCACATCAAATTTCTCACCTGCAAAAAATACTCCTAATTGAGTTTCAGATGAATTTAGGATTAGGTCAAATTTCTTGGCCGCAGCAACTCTCTTAACTGCTCCACGAATATCCTCAAGATGCTCAACCAATAAGTTCCTTTGCCTTTGTGCAATTGTGGCTTTTGCACGTTTATCATAAGATACCATGTCCTCTTGCTTAATTTTAGCTTTCTTCACTTTCTCCTGGTATTGGGTACGTAAAGCAGTACTGTCAATATTCGGATTTTTAATTTTTTCCTCCATCTCCTTAAGTTCCTTAACGATCTTTTCCATTTCCGCACGAAAAATTTCAAGTTCCTCCATCGCAATTTTTTTTGACTTATCAAGACGTTCTCTTGCTTCTTTTACCTTCTGATAACCATCAAATACCTTTTGCACATCTACAACGGCAACCTTTTGAGCGTATGAAATCGCAACTGAAAATAAGAAGACTAAGGTGAATAATATTTTATTGTATCTGAACATTGTAACGAGATTTAGGTTTTATGAATTGTGAAAGATTTAAAATCGGGTGCCACCTGAAAAATGAAATTGAGGGGACCCGCCAGTATTAGTTGGGTCTGAAATAGGTAAACCTAGATCCAACCTCAAAGGCATACCCATAACCATTATTCTTGCACCCAAACCCCAGTTGTCGTGCCAACCTTGCTGATTATCACCTGGCAAAAATTTGAAGTCTCCCGTACGAAGAAAACCTCCGTCATAAAAAAAGGCAAAGCGGAGAGGGTCTGCAATTTTAAATGTATATTCTGCACTCAAATAACTGTATGAATTCCCCCCCATTGGCTCACTCGAACTTTGAGGACCTGCCTCTCGATAATCCCAACCTCTTAAGTTATACGGTCCGCCTAAGAAGAATTTTTCGAAAAAAGGGACATCGGCATTATTTCCATCAAAACGTCCAATTGTGCCTGTTCTTCCCACAAGAGAAAGAACCTGTTCCATTGGATCAAATGTCTCTAAAAATTTTGCACCCTGTAATTCAAATCTTCCATAATCCGCATCGCCACCAAAAGGCCCTCCTGCAAACTCCTTTTTCAATGTTACAATACTTCCATCTGTTGGGAATAATATCTTATTTCGAGTATCCCTAGTTAAACTCAAGCCTACCTTGGAAATAAGCAAATCCTCGTTCTTAATAAAGCTAGGAGCACCTGTACTAACATCATCTATCTTAACATCCTCCAATCGATAAAATAACCTCCCTTCTACTAATTCAAATAACCTTTTACGAAAATACACTTCAAAACCGGCTCGCATCTCATCGTAATATGAGCTGAAATAATCTGACTTTTCACGAAACAACTCAAATCCAGCTGCAACCCTCCGGTTCATGAACCAAGGCTCCTCCAAAGCAAGCCTTGCTTCATTACTTCGGGAACCAAGTTTCAACCTTAAGCGAAATTTTTGACCGTCACCTTGTAGACGGTGCGGAGACCTCCATCTCATTATATCAAAATTACCCTGCCTAAACTCAGCAAACATCATAGCTTTCTCAAGCGTGCTAAACCCAACGCCAAACGACACATGTCCTGTTCGCCCTTCCTCCACATCAACAACTAAATTCCTTCGACTACTCTGTAATTCAGGATCTTCTGAGGTAATAGGTTCATCGTCTAAAGTAACTTTTTCAAAAAATTTAGTGTTTCTGAGACGAGCCTCGCTGGTTTCCATACGAAGTAAATCAAATGTTTCCCCAGGTGCTAGAGCAAGTTCTCGAACAATGGCAATTGTTTTAGTTTTATCGTTTCCCCGAACCTGAATTGAATTGACCGTAAATTTGTTATTTTCAGTGATTTCAAAACGCAAATCAATCTGTCCTGTTTTTAGATTGGGTTTACGAATCGAAATTACCCGTGCATCCAAATATCCCTGTTCTCCATATTTTCTTCTTAATCGGTTTCTCTCACCGGAAAGAATAGTTGGAGAATAAGGTTCCCCAGTAATTAATTCATCATCATCTCTATTGCCAAGTTGCCTTAGTTCTTCTGTTGTTATTACAGAATTTCCGACAATACTCACCTCCCCAAAGAAAGACCGCTCTCCTTCCAAAATGTTGATGACTAATTCTAACGAACTTTTTCCATCCGGAATTATCTTTACCATGTTCTGTTCAATCAAAACATCTAAAAACCCCTCATCTCTATATACAGAGCGTAACTTATCCAAATCATCTTCAAGAACAGATGAACGATACTTCGATCGTTTAGACCAAAATCTCCAAAAGCGCCAAGGAGCTGTTTCCATTTCTTTAAGTAACTTTTTTGCCGTGATATTTTGATTTCCTTCGAAACGGATTTTACTAATTTTTCTTTTCTCATTTTCGACAATAGTAAAAATGACTGTTACGCTACGCTCTCCTTGCTTTCTTACTACCTGACTATCAACCCGTGAATTCCAATAGCCTTTTTCCAAGTAAAGTTCTTCAAGGGCTTTTTGATCAGCCTTAATTTCTGCCTCATCAAGTAATTCCCCGAGGCTGATCTCTATTGATTTTTCTAATTTCCTTTTGGAGAGCTTACTATTACCTTCAAAAAGAATTGTTCCAATTCTAGCTTTTGTTAGCACCTTGAATACTAAGGAAACTTCATCCTGTGTAGATTTATCGGGATTAAGGAATACTTTAACATCATCAATAGCCCCAGTTGCCATTAAATTGCGTATAGACTTATCAATAGCATTTGCTTTGTAGGGTATCCCTGTTTCAATCTGCAGATTTTGAAGGATGAAAGACTTTCCGATTGTGTCAGGACCGTCTAGCTCAATCGTAATTGATGAAATTGTTTTTCCATCTGGGATTACTTGTGACCACAATAATGCCAATCCAGAAAAAAGGCATATTAATGGTAGGATTCTTCGGATAGTACTCATTACAAACTTAATTTAAACGAGGATCATACTGGGCTGTCTCAAATCTGGTGTACTTTCTTACAAAAGCAAGGTTTACATAACCAGTCGGGCCATTTCTTTGCTTTCCAAGAATTAAGCGAATAGGTTCAAAATCATCTCCTTGAGTCTCACCGTCTTCAGTTTGAGAAATATCACTCTCACGGATATCCTCTCCTTTTCTAACTTTTCCTAGTAACATAACGATATCAGCATCTTGTTCAATTGAACCAGATTCCCTAAGGTCAGACAACCTTGGATCCCGTTTTTCTTTTTCAGAGTCACGATTTAACTGACTTAAAACAATAACTGGTACTTCCAGTTCTTTGGCCATAGCTTTGAGTCCCCTAGAAATCACCGATATCTCGTTTTCACGAGATGATGAATATTTATCTCCTGAAATTAATTGCAAATAATCTACTACAATTAATGACAAGCCATTTCGGGATTTAATTCTTCGTGCTTTTGCACGAATTTGATTAATTGTTAAGCCACTTGTGTCATCTACCCAAATAGGAGCTTGTTGAAATTGCTGACTTATTTCATTGAGTTTTTCAGCATAATTTTTAGCAACGAATCCTTTTCGTAAATCGTTCATATTCACCTTTGCTCTTCCACAAATAAGTCGCATAGCAAGCGAAGGTGCACTCATCTCCAGGCTAAATACTAATGTATTTTTTGGATGTTCCCTGTTCTTAGGAGAAAATGCAATATTTTCAACAATGTTCATGGCCAGGCTTGTCTTTCCCACAGATGGTCTTGCGGCAATGACAATCATCTCCGCTGGCTTTAGGCCATTGGTCAGATTATCCAAGTCCTTATACCCGGTCAGTAGTCCGCCCGAATCCTCTTTGGATAACATCTTCTGAATCTCTCCCATTGCTTTTTGAATGGGCTCTTTGAAATGAATTGATGTTCGCGTATTTTGATCATCTCCCAATTCACAAACACGCTGTTCCATACCAGACAGAAAATCATCAACATCTCCCTGAATATTGTTTGCTCCATCAATGATTTCAAAGGCTACATATATACACCTACGCAAGAGAGCTTTCTCTTTAACAATTTCCAGCCAATATGTGGCATGGGCTGTAGTATCTATTCTTGATGTTAAATCAAATAGAGCAGTTTGTCCTCCAATCTGATCAAGTTGTGCTTTTGTTGATAGTTTTTCAGCTAAAAGAATTTCATCGGCGACCTTATTCTCACGGTTTAAATCGAGCAGGGCTTCAAAAATAACTTGGTGATTTAAATGATAGAAGTGGTCAGCACTAATTGCCTGTTCTGCACAGCGACCCATTACTTCCCCAGATGTATCCATTATGCACGCCGCAAGAAGACCTTGTTCAGCATCGAGGTTACTGGGTAATGGCTTACCCTCTATAGTTTCACTAATGGGTTTTTTAGGATTTAATTTAGAATCACCAAACCTAGGAGAAGACTTTCCTTTTTGAGAAGAAGATCCTAGGGTAGGCATCTGGTATGTCCTTTATTAAAGTAGAGAATCTAAAATTATTCGCTTTGTTCAATTGGGTTTTCAGAAACAACTTCAACTTCAACCTCAGCCTCAACATCTTTGTGGAGTGATAGCTTAACTGTAGTTTTTCCCAATTGTTTAATCGGAGAAAATGAAGTTATATGCTTCTTATCAAAAACAAAGCCACCTTCCTGGAGCTTTTCAAGGATATGATTTGCTGTAACCGAACCGAAAAGCTTTCCTCCCGCACCTGTTTTAACTGCCACAGCAACCTTGGTTTCCTTTAATTTGGAAGCAATTTCTTGGGATTTTTGCAACTCATCAGTTTCCCTCGCGGCACGAGCAACTTTAAGTGCATCTAGCCTTTTCTTGTTCGCCATGTTCAATGGAACAGCTTTATTTTTCGGAAGAAGAAAGTTTCGTGCGTATCCAGGGCGGACCTTCACGACATCTCCTTCGGCTCCAAGATTGTGAATGTGTTCTACGAGTAATACTTCAGTTGTAGGCATAATAAATAAGTGTTATGATTTAAAAAGGTACATCGTCATCCAAATCGGAATCGGGTGATGCAGTTGGCTCAGATCGCTGAGTTTGGGAAGGGGTAGATGTAACAGGTGCTGATGTTTCAATATTGCGAGACTGGTTGCTAGCACCATCCTGCTTTGAGTCAACAAATTCAAAATTATCTAAGACAACCCGAATGGCACTTCTCTTTTCGCCTTCTTTAGACTCCCATTGATCGAGTTTTAGGCGACCTTCAACAAAAATTGACCGCCCTTTGGTAAAAAATTTGGCAACAGCTTCGGCTCTTGGCCCAAAGCACTCAACATCAACAAAAGTAACTTCTTCTTTTCTATTCCCTTCGGAATCCTTATAGTTACGATTTAAAGCTAATCCAAAATTACAAACTGGTCTTCCATTAGACATCATCCTTACATCAGGGTCGCGTGTCAGATTACCGATAAGTAAAACTTTATTGAGGGATGCCATAAATTAAAATGTTGTGCAATAAATCGAATTCTAATTATTTGCGCTCTATTAGGATACGATCAACCTTTTTCTCTAATTTTAGTTTTTCCTTAAGCCTGATCGGCATTTCGGGGTCAGATTCAATCTCAAATTGCAAATATGTACCGGATGTTACATCTTTGCTTTGTGGATAGATAAAGTCACGGGAGCCTTGATTATCAACTTTAGTAACTTCTCCATCTACTTGTCGAATGATTTCACTTAATTTGGGAATCATTTCATCAGAGGATCCATCTGCCCCACGGGCATCATATACGATAGTTGCTAGGTAATTTCTCTTATTCATTGAGGTTGCTGGGAACGCTGGGTTTGATTTATAAAATTCATTGTGGCAGATAATCCATTATCGAAGATACTAAAAAATGCCTTAATGAACCTATCTTTGTGGGTTTCGATTAAAATACGCTCGGATTGTGAAAGTTTCGACAAAACAAATTCCGATAATTTCATATGGGGGAATGGCTTAGCACCGATTCCAATTCGAAATCGAGTAAATGTATTGCCAATGTGAGAGATAACACTCTCAACTCCATTATGTCCTCCAGAACCTCTATTGTTCGAAATTTTTAAATCGCCAAACGAAAGGGTCAATTCATCGTGAACTAAAATCACATCTTTAGCAGAACAGCTAAAATAAGAAAGCAAAGATGATAAATAGTTGCCACTATCATTCATAAAAGTAGTCGGCTTAACTAAAAGAATCTTTTTATCCCCGTGAGCCATTATTGTGTAATGTGCATGATAATTTTTATTCTCTTTAAATTGTAATCTGTTTTCCTCTGCCAATGCATCAAGCATCCAAAAACCCAAATTGTGTCGGGTATTCCGATAGTTTGGACCGGGGTTCCCAAGACCTATGATTGCAAAATTTATCACAACTCATTGAAAATAATTTTATTTATTCTGAAGTTGGTTCAGTTGATTCTGTTTCCTTAGACTCACCATCTTCGGACTCACCATCTTCG